>Ga0209630_10001254_pt1 | contig 27677 bp, 35 predicted proteins | sample COG_01_FD_184745 | JGI IMG/M metagenome (GOLD analysis project Ga0209630, IMG submission 184745) | Pelagic Microbial community sample from North Sea - COGITO 998_met_01 (SPAdes) (version 2) | ecosystem: Environmental > Aquatic > Marine > Neritic zone/Coastal water | place: Helgoland, sampling... | reverse complement strand
CTAAGTTATTTGAGGAGTATTTTGGTGTAGAACGAGATTGGACTTACTCGCAGTTTAATCTAAAAACAACAACTACCAGACCCTCAAACTCATTTGGGGGAATTAACTATGCTGCTTTAGATAAAAAATCGGGTTGTAGAGAAGCGTTTATTCCCGATAATGACTTTTTCCTAGAGATTGATATTAGTGCTTACCACCCCACACTAGCGGCACAATTGGTAGATTACGATTTTGGTGAAGGAGACATACACCAAGCGTTTGCTGACATGTATGGGGTTGATTATAAAAAAGCTAAGGAACTTACGTTTAAGCAATTGTATGGAGGGGTGTTTAAGGAGTATAAGGATTTGGAATTTTTTAAAAGGGTAGAAAAATATATAGAGGATATAAGTAGTAAAAAAGAGGTTGTTTGTAAGTCTGGATATGTCTTTAAAACAGATATGAAAAAACAGAAACTGTTTAATTACATACTTCAAAATACGGAAACGTATTATAATGTACTTATTTTAGAAGAAATAATACATTTACTCAAAAATTGTAAAACAAATATTATTCACTATACTTATGATTCGTTTTTATTAGACATAGATAAGGAAGAAAAGTATATAGCATTAAACATTCTAGCTATATTTAAGAAGTATGGATTTTCTACTAAAGTTGAAGCAGGTAATAACTATAATTCTTTAGAGAGGATATAATATTTATATCCATGAACAACAAACTGTTTTGCACCTTTACTTCTTTAGATGATTTGGAGAAGACGATTGTAGAGGTAAAGTCCAATTATGATATACTTTATAAGAAAATTTTTGTTTTATATATAAAAAGTAATGATGAATACGTTTGCACATATAATGTCGATCCGTCAAGCGTAGAGGGGATTTTACCCAATACAATATTAGTACATAGAAAAAAAGAATCTAATACATTATATACTATAAATGCCCTTAATGAACTTATTAAGTTATTAAATGGAGGGGTAGTCGATGTTAGATACAGAATAAACTGGCAACATTATAGAAATACAGTTTTACTTACTCAACACAATGAATTAAAACAATTAAAGACAAAAATCCACCAGATTCTTGAACTTTAATTTGGTATCCTGAATTTACATTCGTATATTTGGGAAAAGTTACATTTTAAAAATTAGTTATATTATGGATTTAAATGCAATTCGCAGTAAGCTGAACTCCTTGCAGCAAACAAACAAAGGAGGAAATAGTGATCGTAGTTTATTCTGGAAACCTAGTATTGGTAAACAGGTAATTCGAATCGTCCCTAACAAATTTAACAAATCTAATCCCTTTACAGAGGTTTATTTCCACTATGGGATTGGTGAGCGCACGATGATTTCACCTATTAATTTTGGTGAAAAAGATCCAATCGTAGAATTTGCGAAGCAACTTCGCAATACTAGTGATAAGGAAAATTGGCGTTTAGCTAAAAAGCTTGACCCAAAAATGAGGGTGTTTGCTCCTGTTATTGTTCGTGGTGAAGAAGATCAAGGTGTTAAACTTTGGCAGTTTGGTAAAAATACCTACCTCGAATTCCTTTCTCTCGCAGATGATGATGATATTGGTGACTTTACCGACATTCATCAGGGTCGTGACATTACAGTAGACACAGTTGGCCCTGATGTTACAGGTACTGCTTATAACAAGTCTTCGGTTCGTGTTAAGACTAAACAAACCCCACTTGGTGATGCCGACCAAATTCAACAGTGGTTGGAAGACCAAAAGAACCCATCAGAGGTCTTTAAGCGTCATTCATTTGATGATATGAAGAATAATCTCCAAACATTCTTAGCACCCGAAGAATCTGCCCAAGAAGGAGACATCATTGATGAAGGAAAGGCTGACGACCTGCCTTTTAATAAGGGGGGGTCACAAAATAACTATGCTCTGAAGACTCCCCAGAAGCAAAGTAAAGAAGATAAATTTGATCAATTATTTAGCTAATGCCTAGAGGAAAGAAAGCATCACTATCAGCGGCTGTATCTAACGAACTAAAAGCAAATTTTGACCTTAATAAATTTAAGGAAAAGAAAATGCTTAATGCTAACGCTAAGTTTAAGCCCCAACAATGGATCCCACTTTCCCAAGCATTCCAGGATGTAACTTCAATCCCTGGCATCCCTGCAGGACATATTGTCTTGTTAAGAGGTCATTCTGATACCGGTAAGACAACTGCCTTAATTGAGGCAGCTGTCTCCGGTCAGAAGAGGGGATGTCTCCCTGTGTTTATTATCACAGAGATGAAATGGAGTTGGGAGCATGCTAAAATGATGGGTCTTGAAATCAATGAGGTAGTTGATGAAGAGACTGGAGAAATTACAGATTACAATGGTAACTTTATTTATGTAGATAGAGAAGCTATCCATTCAATTGAAGATGTAGCAGGGTTTATTTTAGATTTACTTGATGAACAGAAAAAAGGTAATCTGCCTTATGATCTATTATTCCTTTGGGATTCAATTGGATCAGTACCCTGTGAAATGTCTATTAAATCTAATAAAAATAATAATGAGTGGAACGCAGGTGCTATGTCAACCCAATTTGGTAATAACGTAAACCAACGCATTACACTCTCCCGTAAGGAAAGTAGTCCATTTACTAATACACTTGTTTGTATTAATAAAGTATGGACAGCGAAAGCAGAATCACCTATGGGGAGACCCAAACTAATGAATAAGGGGGGATATGCAATGTGGTTTGATTCAACATTTGTTGTTACATTTGGTAATGTTATGAATGCTGGTACATCTAAAATTAAAGCAATTAAAGATGGCAAGCAGGTAGAATTTGCTAAACGTACTAATCTACAAATAGATAAAAACCACATTAATGGGGTTACTACTAGAGGTAAAATCGTAATGACACCTCATGGGTTTATTAATGATGATGATAAAGAAATTAAATCTTATAAAAACACCCATGCAGAAGCTTGGAGAGAAATTTTAGGGGGTGTAGATTTCGACATCATTGAAGAAGATCAGGAAGTACAGGATATTTCCCACTTCGCAAAAGAACCCGAGTAATGAATAAAAAAGATTATCTAAAGATGCTCAATAATATTGAGCAAGGGGAGCCTACTGCTAAACCTAAACAACATGAAAGAGTAATTTTTATAGATGGGTTAAATCTATTTTTACGAAATTTCGCAGTATTAAATTTTATAAATTCAAGTGGTACTCACATAGGAGGCTTAGCAGGTTTTCTTCGTTCTTTAGGTGCTCTTATAAATCAAATACAACCAACCTCAATATATATCGTGTTCGACGGAGTGGGTGCCTCCACTAATAGGAGGTACCTACTCCCAGAATACAAAACAGGTAGACATTTAAATAGAATTACCAATTGGGATGCTTTTGATGACATTAATGATGAAAATGACTCTAAAGTAGATCAAATTATTAGATTAGTTCAATATCTAAAATGCCTACCAGTTAAGGTTTGTTCTATAGATAAAGTAGAAGCGGATGATATTATAGCTTACATGTCAAAGGATATGGCTAAACGCTTTGATACTAAGTCATATATTGTTTCTAGTGACCGAGATTTCCTTCAATTAGTAGATGATAACGTAACAGTTTACCGTCCTATAGAACGAGAATTTTACGATCCTAAAACAGTAAAAGAAAAATTTGGTATTGCTCCCGAAAATTTTATTCACTATAAAGTACTATTAGGAGATGCTTCTGATAAAGTACCTGGTATTAAAGGGTTAGGTAAAAAAGGTGTACTTAAACGCTTCCCGGAGTTAGCAGATGGTCCTATACCATTTGATAAATTATTTGATTTAAGTGAAGAACGACTTAAAGAAAGTGTAGTTTATGCCAGAGTAATTCAGGATTGGGATAAGTTACTTAATACTAAAAAGATCATGGATCTTGAAATACCTATGGTATCTGATGAAGAAAAAGAATATCTTTCTCAACTACCTTTGGATCCTCTTAATGAATTGCGTATCTTGGAATTCATGAGTTTATACACTGAGGATGGACTCAATCATATTATTAAGAATACAGAATTTTGGTTAAAGGACACATTTACAAGGTTGGTTTATGACATTAAATAGTTTAGCAACATACGGAGCTTCATTCCAGATTAAAGTATTATCTTCTCTCCTTACACATAAGGAATTTTTACAAAATATTAATGATATTTTAAGTGAAGAATATTTTGATAATCAAGCTCATAAGTGGATTATTGGAGAAATTCTAAATTACTACGAAGAGTATCATACTACACCTACTATGGAGGTGTTAAAAGTAGAAACTAAAAAAGTAACTAATGAAGTTCTTCAACTTTCTATTAAAGAACAATTACGAGAAGCTTATAAGGCTTCTAATGAAGATTTAGAATATGTAGAAAAAGAATTTTCATCATTTTGTAAAAATCAACAACTTAAAAAAGCCCTACTAAACTCAGTTGATCTCTTAAATTCTGGAGATTTTGAATCAATTAGAGGTCTTATTGATAATGCTTTAAAAGCAGGTGCAGAAAAAAACATAGGCCATGAATATATCAAAGATACTGAAGCTCGCTATAGAGAAGAAGCAAGAACTATTGTACCAACTCCATGGGACAAGTTTAACAACTTTATGCAGGGAGGTCTGGGGAATGGAGATTTTGGTCTTATCTTTGGTAATCCTGGAGGAGGTAAGTCATGGACTTTAGTAGCACTTGGGGGCCATGCCGTTAAAATGGGCTTTAATGTATTGCACTATACGTTAGAATTAGGCGAAGATTATGTAGGTCGACGCTATGATGCATTCTTCACAGGTAAGCCTGTAGATACACTACCTAAAAATAGAAAATATGTAGATGAAATCATCCCTCAACTCCCAGGTCAACTTATTATTAAAGAGTATGCCCCAGGACAGGCAACTATTAATACTATTAGGGGACACATCCAAAAATGTACTGATTTAGAATTTACCCCAGATCTTATTATTATTGATTATGTTGACCTTCTTTCATCAAAGAAACGAACTCAGGATAGAAAAGGAGAAATAGATGATATTTATATTAGCACTAAAGGTCTTGCTAAGGAGTTACAATTGCCAATCTGGTCTGTTTCACAAGTAAATAGAGCAGGAGCAAAGGATGATGTAATCGAAGGGGATAAAGCAGCTGGTAGTTATGATAAAATCATGATTACTGACGTAGCGATATCTCTTTCACGTAAAAGAGAGGATAAAGTAAATGGTACAGGTAGATTTCACATTATGAAAAATAGATATGGCATGGACGGTATGACTTATTCAGTAGTAGCAGATACTTCTATGGGACATTTCGAAGTTACTGATCACCATTTTGACTCTAGTGATACTCCCCAACCCATTCAACAAATAGATGGGACAAATATGAATACCTTAGACCGAGATCAGTTAGCAAATCAATTTTTCCAATTAAATTCTTAAATAACAACAAAAAACAATGGCAAGTAAATTATTGCAGGAGAGAGTAGTCTATAAACCTTTTGAGTATCCTAAAGCTCATGATTATTGGCTAAAACAACATCAAGCTCACTGGATTCATACTGAAGTACCAATGATGAGTGATATTAATGATTGGAAACAAAACCTAAATAAAACTGAAAAAAATATAATTGGGTCTATCCTTAAGGGATTTGCTCAAACTGAAACAGTAGTAAATGACTATTGGACAGGTCTGGTAACTAAATGGTTTAGAAAACCAGAAATCATAGCAATGGCGACCACCTTTGGGGCTATGGAAACAATACACGCTGAAGCATACTCACTATTAAATGAAGAACTTGGACTCGATGACTTTTCAGAATTTCTCGAAGATGAGACTACGATGGCTAAAATTGAAAACCTTATGTCTGTTAGGGATAGTTTCAATGGTGAAAAAGATTGGCACGAAATTGCTAAAAGCTTGGCCATATTCTCGGCGTTTACCGAAGGAGTTAATCTTTTTTCTAGTTTTGCTATACTCTTATCGTTTAAGATGCGAAACAAACTTAAAGGAGTTGGACAAATTGTTGAATGGTCCATTAGAGACGAATCAATGCACTCCGAAGCGGGATGTTGGTTATTTAGAACACTTATCGAGGAAAACCCTGAGCTCAACACTCCGGAGCTCAAAACGGCGATAACAGAAGCTGCATTACTTTCTCTCCAACTTGAGGTTGATTTTATTGAAAAAGTTTATGAAATGGGTGATTTAGAAGGTTGTTCTAAAGATGACTTAATTTCATTTATCAAACATAGGGTTAATACTAAAATGGGTGATTTAGGATATGAGGGAGTAGTCAATGGTATAGATCCTACAGCTTTAAAAAGAATGAAATGGTTTGATTCTCTATCAGCCGGAAAACAACACACAGACTTTTTTGCAAGTCGAGTAACTAACTATTCTAAAGGCAACATGTCTTGGGATGAATCAATATTTTAAATTATGGACGGAAATTTAATAGCGGACACAAGTAAATGGGTAAAAGGTAAAGATTACCCTGAATGGATGGATGAAGTAGGGGTAGCTACAATTTCTAAGGGATACTTATTACCAGATGAAACACCTAAAAAGGCCTACAGAAGAGTCGCCCACTCTATCGCAACTAGGATTAACAGACCTGATCTTGAAAATAAGTTCTTCAAATATATTTGGAATGGTTGGATTGGTCTTGCTAGTCCAGTGCTTTCTAACACAGGGACCGATAGAGGTTTGCCTATCTCTTGCTTTGGTATTGATACACCTGATAGTGTTAGGGGAATTGGATTAACTAATGCTGAACTTATGAAGTTAACGGCTTTAGGAGGGGGTGTAGGTATTTCAACAAGTAGAATACGACCTAGAGGTACTACCATTACAGGAAATGGTAAATCTGAAGGAGTAGTTCCGTGGTGTAAAATCTATGATTCAGCTATTATAGCAACAAACCAAGGCTCAGTCCGAAGAGGTGCTGCTTCAGTAAATTTAGACATAAACCACCCAGACATTGGTGAGTTTATGCAAATCCGAAGACCCAAGGGTGATCCTAATAGGCAATGCCTTAATCTCCACCAATGTGTAGTAATTGATGATGCTTTTATGAAACGTCTTCATGACAGAGACTCAGAAGCTATGTCTCTATGGCTTGATATCTTGAAAACAAGAGTCGAAACTGGTGAGCCATATATTATGTTTAAGGATAATGTTAATAAAAATAATCCCTTAGCTTATGCTATGAACAACTTAGATGTAACTATGACTAATATTTGTACTGAAATTACACTTCATACAGATGAAGAACATAGTTTTATCTGCTGTTTATCATCACTTAATCTTGCAAAATACGATGAGTGGAAAGATACTGATGTGGTTGAAACTGCTATTCGTTTCTTAGATGGGGTGATGCAAGAATTTATTGACAAAAGTAATGGTAGAGATTCATTAATCAGAACTCATAGACATGCCCAAAAAGGAAGGGCATTAGGTTTAGGAGTAATGGGGTGGCATTCGTTCCTCCAAAAGAAAAATTTACCATTTAATTCAATTTCTTCAACTGCCTGGACTCACACTTTATTTAGTGATATTAGACAAAAAGCTGAAGCTACCTCTAGAGCTTTAGCTCAAGAATATGGCGAACCCACTTGGTGTAAAGGTACAGGTATGAGAAATACCCACTTACTTGCTATAGCCCCTACAGTATCTAATTCTCGACTAAACAACTGCTCAGCAGGTATTGAACCTATTCCTGCTAATATTTACACATTTAATGGAGCTAAAGGAACATTTATTGTAAAAAATAAAGAATTAGAATGCTTACTAGAAGGCAAAGGAAATAACACAGACAAAGTATGGGACCAAATTCTTGTTGATAATGGATCCGTCCAAAATCTATCTCACGAAATTTTAAGTGAAGATGAAAAAGCTGTATTCCTTACCTTTAGTGAAGTAAATCAATTAGAGCTTGTAAAACAAGCAGCAATCAGACAAAAATACATAGACCAAACTCAATCATTGAACTTATCATTTGATCCAACAGATTCACCAAAATGGATTAATCAAGTTCATATGGAAGCTTGGAAATTAGGAGTAAAAACACTTTATTACCTCCGCACAGATTCAGTAATCAAAGGGGACCTAGGATCCAGAACCACTGATTGCCTTTCTTGTGATGGGTAATAAATTTATTATATAAAACCAAAAAACACAAAACATGTTAGATTTAATTAAACAATTTTTCGTAAATGGATGGACTACCTTAAAAGGTATTCTTTTATTAGAGTGGTTAAACTTTAAAAACTGGAAGGCCTGGACAGGTCTTAGAGCTTTATATTTATTATTTGCTATTTTGCTAGTAGTAGGTGTAACTTTCAATTTTAAGTTTTTCCATTGGGTGTTACCTACGTACTTTATAGCGTGTGCTTTCTTTAAAACAGAGCCACTTTTAAAACTTTTAAACAGAATTGGATTTACTCCGACTGAGTTATAATTCGTACATATTTATTAGCAAAGGTTTCATTTCAAAGGTTTCACCGGCGGGATGGGACCTTTCTATTTTAAATTAAAAGTTAATAAATAATGGCAAAAGAGTTAAATGAAGACACGGGTTTTACAATTAGTATAAAAACCTTAGGAGGCATTGGAGTAGCAATTGCAACTATAGTCAGTATGTGGTTTGCACTTCAAGCAGATATAGCGGAAGCAAAAGAACTCCCGACACCTACTGCCCCCGAAATTACAAGGATGGAGTTTGATATGAAAGATCAACTTGTTCGTCAAACAATTATGACAACCCAAGAGGATGTATCCGAACTTAAAGAAGATCTAGATAGAATCGAAGCTAAAATAGATAAATTACAGTAACTATGAAAAAATTATTGTTATTTTTAAGTCTGTTACCTTTTATTTCATATGGACAAGAAGAAATATGTACAGGTAACGATGGACTATGTGTAGTCCAATTTAATGCCGCATTCAATTCGGCAAATGAAGTAAAGTGGTTAGAAAATTTAACAGATTGTTCTATTTCTACAGTAGATATTATGGCTGATCCTACTTTACCCACAGAATATAAAATAGTAGTTGTACCTACCATCTTAATCCTAGAAGATGGCGCTGAAGTAGCGAGGTTCCAGGCAAACATTATGATGACCATGGAAGCTACTCGCAAAGAAGTACAAGGATCCATTGATGAAATCATAATGAGCAAATTTTAATGAAACAATTATTAACTTCCCTTTTATTACTTATTGGTCTCACATGTTTGGCTCAGCCAACATACTTAGACCTTACAATTCAACTTGATCAATACCCACCAGAAACTGCCTGGGTAATAACTCAAGGAGCCGATACAGTTGTTGTTAGCCCTAGTTATGCTAATACACCTCCTAACACATTAGTCCAACAAAGAGTATTTTTAAATTCTAATATTGATTACACATTTACAATCATTGATGCTTTTGGTGATGGTATTTGTTGTGAATTTGGAGATGGATTTTTTATAACTGCTAATAATTGTGATGGTGTAATATTTGAAGAATATGAATTTGGATCATCCATAGCTAGCTATGATTTTAATTTAACTCCTTGTGAATTACCTACAACAGATGTAATGTTCAGAGTTAATCTAGCTAATGCTCCACCTGAAATTGAAACACCTGGCGTATTAGGCAACTGGAATGGGTGGCAAGTTATTCCTATGGAATATGATGAGGATGATGAGTGGTTTGTAACTATTCCTATACCAGCAGGAAATTATTTATGGAAATTTGCTGATTTTGATAATCCTGATTTACAAGAATTACCTGTGGGTGTTAGTGAAGGTTCTTGTTTCCAATTTGACCAGTTTGGGTTCGTTAATAGAACATTAACAGTAATTGAAGAGGAAGAAACAGTTCTTCTTAATTATTGTTGGGAATCGTGTTTACCTTGTGGTGCTATTCCTGGATGTACTAATTTTAATGCCATTAACTGGAGTCCTTGGTCTAATTTTGACGATGGTTCTTGCATAGATCAAACTACAGAATGTACTTTAGGTGAAACCTTACTTGAGATTGTAGTAACCCCTGACCCTTGGGGTGGTGAAGTAAGCTGGGTTTTATATGGAGATTTAGGAAGTGTAGCATCTGCCCCTGTAGGTACTTATGCCGGTTCTCCTCCTGGTATCCCTGTCACAACTGGTGTTTGTGTTCCTATTGCCCAACCTTATGATATTGTAATAGAAGATTCATATGGTGATGGAATAGTGGGAGTAAATGGACAACCCGGTAATATTCAAATTTTAGATTGTGAAGGTGAAGTATTATACAATCTTCAAGACGAATACCCAGATGGGAATTTTGGTTATATAGCAGGATCAGACCCATTTACTCCAACAGTATGTGAGGGTATAGCTGATCTAGTAGGATGTACTGACCCTAACTACGTAGAATACAACCCCGAAGCTATTATAGATAACCCACTTGAATCATTTTGTGTTACTCCTATTGTATTAGGATGTTTAGATGAAACCCAATTCAACTATAACCCTGAAGCTAACACTGAAGATGTTATTCAGTTTTGTGATTATACTTTAACTATTACAGATGGTGTTGGGGATGGTTGGTTTGGTAGTTGGGTTGGGATATATCAACAATGGTATTTTTCACCTCAATACCAAATGGGTCCTAATGATGGCACTGAATTATCATTTAATGTATCTGGTTTGGATGCTTCTAAAAAAGCTTATGTGTATTTCTTTACTACTCCCCAATCAATTAATACTATCCAACAATGTGGGCTTACGTTAACCAACCCTGAGGGTGATATTATTTTAGATATTCCTTTCTTTAGTGCAATTCCATTTACTGGGGAAAGTGGGTGGTATGTTTACGAGATAGACTTGTACTGTGGTAATACTTGTGAGGAATTTGTTTATGGTTGTTTAGATAATATAGCAGTTAATTACAACGAAGAAGCAAATACCAATGATGAAAGTTGTTATTACCAACCCGGTTGTACTAGTGCTGGCTATTTAGAATATTATACTCAAGGATTTGAAGCTGATTTTGATAATGGAAGTTGTCAAACTTTAGCAATATTTGGGTGTACTGACCTAGATGCTTTTAATTTTGAAGAAGAGGCAAATGTAGATAATGAAACATGTATTGATAAAATATTTGGTTGCACTAACGAATTAGCATTTAACTACGATCCATTAGCTAATACAGATGACAATTCATGTTTATCTATTGTAGAAGGCTGTACTAACCCTGAAGCGCTAAACTATGTTCCTGAAGCTAATACAGAAGATTTTAGTTGTATCCTCCCAATCTTAGGTTGCACTGATGTAGAGGCATTTAATTTTAATTTATTAGCTAATACGGATGATGGTACGTGTATAGAAGTAATATTTGGTTGTACAGATGAAACTGCTTTTAATTATAATCCACTTGCTAATACAAATGTTGGTTGTGAATCAGTGGTAGAAGGTTGTACTGATGAAGAAGCCATTAATTATAACCCCCAAGCTAATACTGATAATGGTACTTGTGAAGCTGAAATATTTGGTTGTACTGACCCCACAGCATTTAATTATGATGAGTTAGCAAACACAGATAATGGATCTTGTGAAGAAGTAATATTTGGTTGTACAGATGAAACTGCCTTTAACTATGATCCATTAGCTAATACAAATGTAGGATGTGAAATATTTATTGAAGGTTGTACCGACCCATCAGCATTTAACTATAACCCAGAAGCTAATACTGAAAACTTTAGTTGCATTGAAATAGTATATGGGTGCACCGATCCACAAGCTGCCAACTATAATGAAGAAGCAAATACCGATAATGGAACTTGCGAAACAGTATATGCTAACTGCATTGACCCAGTAGTAGAAGCTTATAATTTATTAGATTTAGAAAATTCTTGTTTTGCTTGGGTAATTGATGTAAGCCCAAGTTGTTGCAACAGTGAGTGGGCTGATGGGTGTCAAACTTTATACAACTATTGTGATGAAAACACAGTAACTAATGTAGAAGAGTTTGGTGAAACTCAAATTACTGTATTCCCTAACCCAACAAGAAACATAATTACTGTAGCAAGTAGTTTAAATGTTAATGCTACATTATACAACGCTGTAGGACAACCTGTATATCAAAACAATAATGTACAACAAATAGATTTAAGTAAGTATAAAGCAGGTATTTACAACCTAATCCTTACATACAACGATCTCCAGTTCACTAAAAAAATCGTTAAACAATGAAAAAATTACTAGCTATATTATTATTAGCTTGCTCTATATCGGCACAAGCCCAATTTTTAGAAAAACAACTTAAGTTTGCTACTTTTTATACTGCAGTAACAGGTAATAATTCACTAGCAGATGTTAGTTTATATTCAATAAACCCTTCTACTGGTATTTTAGAAGAAAGTATTGTATCTACTCCTTTTGATTATACTTTAGCTTTTGGTGTTAGAAAAATTGCCCGTTTAGATTATGAAAATAGAAAAAATGTATTCTATAATGGAACTGAAACATCTGTTTCGGATGCTGCTACAGTAGGTAATGTAGAAGGTTTAGAATATTTATTTGAGTTTGACTACAAAAGACAACAAGGAAGGAAATTTGTTGATCAACAACATTTTTTAAGATATGTTCACGATCACTGGATAATAAAAATAGAATATGTTCAAGATGGGTTTGCTGATTTAAGGTATTTCGAAGCCTCTCAACGTTACAGATATAACATAGCAAAAGAATTTTCCTTAAATATAGGTTTAGTCCAACGCTTTTCTGAACCCTATGGCTTTGACCCTTTATCAGATTTAGCGGGAGCTGATTTTACAAATATAGCTGTTGAGCAAGGTTATGGTACTAATTTTGAAGGTGAATGGCTTAACCCTAATGGTGATGTAGTTGCTGAAAATAACATAGTATGGAATGCTGTTGCCCTCCCCAGTGTACTAAATGAATACGTTGATCAAGAAAGATCCCTACTACCCTATCAGTGGAACCATTCATTAGTATTAGGATATGATTATTACCACTACACAAAATCCTTTTGGTTTCATTCATGGGGTAGTGTATTACCTCTTCACGTAAGTGCTAAAAATGAATACTCATATACTAACTTTGTAGATGGTAACACATGGTTTGACTACACAGGGGGTTTAATTTTAGGTTGGCAAGTAAATAAAAGATTAGGTCTTTTCTCAGAAGGAAAATACCATAAGTATTGGAACCGTGCATGGCATGATTTTTCAGTTGGTTTTAATTATAGAATTTTATAAAATAACAACATCATGGCATTTTCAGACATTTTTAAAGACGATAACGATATTAACGAAAAATCAGTAGTTGGTTTTTCGGCATTTGCAATAATGACAGTATTTGCTATAGTAGATTTGGCAACTGGCTACTGTGGAAAAGACTTAGTTATTAACGAACTAATCTATAACTCATTTGTTATTATTACCTTAGGTTGCTTTGGTATAGCAGGATTAGAAAAATTTGCTAAAAAGTAATGTACGAGTATAAAGCAATTGTTGATAGAGTAGTTGATGGTGATACAATAGATGTTACTATCGATCTAGGATTTAAAACCTGGAAGAAAGTAAGAGTTAGAATGGAGGGAATCAACACCCCAGAATCAAGAACTCGAGACTTAGAAGAAAAAAAACTGGGATTAGCCGCTAAAGCACGTCTTCAAGAAATTTTAAAACATAATAATAATGAATGTGTTTTACGAGTATCTGGAGTAGGAAAATTTGGAAGAGCGTTATCTACGGTTTTTGTTGAATCTCTTTCTCCCTTAAATGGAGATGATGGGATTACTCTTATTGATGTAAATAAACAACTTATTACCGAAGGACACGCTGTAGAATACAACGGAGGTAAAAGATAAATTTGGCTTTCTAAATTTTATTTTGTATATTTAGGGTATGGTTAATACCCCTTCAATTGAAGTTATTGAAAAGAAATTATCAAAACTTCAAAAACTTAATTATAATAGATTTTTTTGGTGGAGGAGGTGGACTCGTAAGGGAAAACCCCTCCACAAATATTCTCCTTTAATTGATAAAATTAAAAATGGTGACTATGATGATAGTCCTTACCGTTGGCAAATTTATTACTGTGATTGGGAAATTGAAGAAAAACGTAAACAATTACCTGATATTCGTGAATGGGTTGCTGAAACTACGATAGATCGTAATCGCCGAAGACGTTTACGTGAGGACCATGAAAAATATGAATATGATAATCTTAAGCAATTGCAAAAAGATTTTCTTAACACATTTAAAATGGATAGAGATGATTATCAAAGAGATGTAATTGAGGTTGGAGGTACGTTAAAAGAATTTTATCATCATTGTGAAATGAGATATGGCAAATTTAATAGGCCTACTACGGCACCTCGTAGAGGTAGACCCCCAAAAATAAAATAATGAAAGTATCCCACGAAATACCTTTTGCATATTTAGAACAAAGTCTAAAGTTTAATGACTATGATTACTTGCTTCCCCACTTATATGATGAATATACTGAATATAAAGAATTCTTTCAAAGAGAAAACCACAGACAGCGTCGTCATATTGTAATGGATAACTCTCTCCATGAACTTGGAGTACCTTACTCAAAAGGTAGAATGATTTCTATTATTGAAGAAATCAAACCAGATGAATTTATAGTCCCGGATGCTTGGGAAGATGCAATTACTTCTATGCGTCAAGCAAAAGAATGGAGCTTTATTGAACTCCCAGAGGGCGTAGAAAAAGTCGCTGTCGTACAAGGTAAATCGTTTAGTGACGTAGTAAAGTGTTATCAAACGTATAAATGGTTAGGTTACACGAAGATTGCATTTAGTTATGGGGCTAGTTATTATAACGATATTTGCAAACACCCTAATAAAGATTGGGGTAAAGCTATAGGTCGTTTAGCAGTTATTAGTGATATGATTGATATGGAACTTATAGGACATACTGATAGAATTCATCTCTTAGGTTGTTCTCTCCCACAAGAGTTTTTATATTATAAAGATATAAAACAAATTGAAAGCATTGATACTTCAAATCCTGTAATGGCTGCGTTTGATGGGACTATTTACAACCATTGGGGATTAAGTTCAAAACCTAAAACAAAAATTGATGAGGTTATGAAAGGAGAATATGATTCTGATATTTACAGTAAGATAGAATATAATACAACACAATTTAAAAGAATAAACGCGTTATGAAAAAACAAGCAGTATTGTCACTGAGTGGAGGTATGGACAGCTCCACAGTGTTACTTCATCTACTTGCCGATGGCTATGAAGTGACAGCACTGTCTTTTGACTATGGTCAAAAACACAGAGTAGAACTTGAACGAGCTCAAACATTAGTTAATTATCTTAATGATAATGGGCAAAATGTAAAGTATGGAACTATTAAACTTGATGGTTTAGCTCCGATGCTTAATAGTGCCCTTGTAGAAGGTGGGGATGAAGTACCTGAAGGACACTACGAACAAGAAAATATGAAAGAAACCGTTGTTCCTAATCGTAATAAAATCTTCTCATCATTAATTCAGGCTGTTGCCTTATCTATTGCAAATGAAAAAAATACTAGAGTCCATATTGCTATGGGTATTCACGCAGGTGATCACGCTATTTACCCTGATTGTAGACAAGAATTCAGGGATGCTGACTATAAGGCTTTCACCGAAGGCAACTGGGACGCTGATCGCGTTAGCTATGTTACCCCTTACCTTAATGGGGATAAGTTTGATATACTACACGATGGTATTAGGTGCTGCGAGCGACTGGGGTTACAATTTGATGAAGTTTACAGGCGTACAAATACTTCTTATAAGCCCCTTAATATTAATGGGACTTGGTACAGTGATTATAAATCAGCTTCATCGGTGGAAAGGGTTGAAGCTTTTCTTAAAGTGGGAAGACCAGATCCAGTATCATATGCTGATGAATCTGGACCTGTCTCCTGGGATGTTGTACAAAAGCATGTTGAACAAATCTTAAACGCAGTATAATGTATCAATCAACAAAAATATTTGATGGGTTTAGTTGTGTGTTCCGTCAATGGAAAGCAGAAAAAACACACTGTAGATTTCTTCATGGTTATGGGGTAAGTTTTAAAGTATGGTTTGAAGGAGAACTTGACGAAAAGAATTGGGTTTGGGATTTTGGTGGTATGAAACGTGCTAAAACCCAAATTGATGGTATGAACCCCAAAGCATGGATGGATTATATGTTTGACCATACTATGGTTGTAGCAGAAGACGATCCATTTCTTGAATCCTTCCAAAGAATGGATGAAGCAGGAGCAGCCCAAATAAGAGTAATCCCAGCTACTGGAGCAGAACGATTTGCTGAATATATTTATGGTAAGCTTAATACGTTTGTAAAAGAAGAAACAGAAGGGCGTGTTAGAGTTAAGCAAGTAGAATTTAGGGAACACGGAAAAAATAGTGCGATTTATGCCGAATAAAAGAATAGAAGATTACAATAAAATACTTCCAGTATTAGAAGTATATAGATGTGTACAAAGTGAGGGCTCTAGATTTGGCCGCCCTACTATTGCAGTAAGAACAACAGGATGTACCCATCGTTGTTGGTTTGGTGAGGGAGGATGGTGTGATTCTTGGTACACAAGTATTCACCCACAAAAAGGTACTTTTACATTTAATGACATTGTAGATATTTATGATAAGAACCCACAAGTAAAAGAAATGATGCTTACAGGTGGTTCACCTACAATGCATCCCGCCCTAGTAAATGAACTTACACACTTCGCCAACGAAAGAGGAATCTTTATTACAATCGAAACAGAAGGATCCCATTTTGTTGAAACCGACTATCCTATTAATCTCATATCTCTTAGTCCTAAGTTTAGCAATTCTGTCCCTCGTGTTGGCATTACTACTCCCGGTGGGAAAGTTGTTGATGAAAGGTTTGTCAAAACTCATGAGAGGTTTAGATTACATTATGAAAATATTGAAAAAACTCTAAAATATCATGATGACTACCATTACAAACCAGTTTGGGATGGTACAGATGAAGGTTTAGCTGAGATAGAGGAATTTAGACAAAAAATGGACATTCCTAAAGATAAAACATTTGTAATGCCTGCTGGGGATACACGTGAAACATTAATTGAAATGTATCCTAAAGTGTTTGAAATGGTAGCAGAGTATGGCTATAATATGACAGGGAGAGATCACATTATAGCTTATAACACAGAACGTGGTGTTTAATGAAGGAAGAAGCATTAGAATTACTAGAAGAAATTAAATCTAATGTTGGTATCTGCTGTGCAGTCACGATGGAGCCCGATGAAGTTGAAGATTTAATAGATAAACTTAAATTAATAATTCTACAGCTAAAAGACTAAAAACACCATTTACCATAAAAAACAAGGGGATGCGCGAACCGCATCCCCTTAATATTTATCATCGATAAAACAAGTATACAGTCCGTTCTTAAAAACTTAGTTGATGAATAAATTAGTAAGCCTATTACTGGCATTTTTTTCCATTGGGCTCTTAGGAGCCCAAAGTACGCCACAGTGGTGTGGGTTTGATAAAGTTAATAAATTTAATACACACTCGGAAGTTCCCATCCAACCTATTAAAAGGAATTCTTTAAATATACCTAAGATAATTCCAACGATTGTTCACATTTTACATGAAGGTGAGCCTTATAGTGTTTCCCCCCATCTCTCCTCAGAAATAGCATATCAAGCTATTGATAGTGTTAATACTTGGTTTGAAGATTCTAATGCTTCTTTAGAATTATGCATAGCCTCTGTTGGACCTAATGGAGAAGCTATTAATGGGATTGTATACCACAATGTACTTACTAAATTTCCTGGATATGATTTTAGTAATAATGCTCAAGATTATCATTCTTATGTAAGTGGTCAAACAATTATTGAACCTAACGAATATCTTAATATATATGTAGACAATTGGACGAGTGGCCCAAGCGGATTTGCTACTTTACCAACGGGTCCTACTTGTTGGGTTCGTACTAATAGGTTTAGTGACCCAACATCTAAAACTCTAATACATGAGGTGGGTCATTGGTGTGGTTTATTCCACACATTTAGTGATGGATTTAACCCTACATACGATGATTGTGAAGACGCCTCTACTGAAATTGATTGCGAAACACAGGGTGATAGGGTTTGTGATACTCCTCCTACTATACAAGCATTTAGTTGCCAACCCGTATGCCCAGGTGATGTTATTAATTCTTATATGTCCTATGCTCCTAATCAATGTAGGACTTTATTTACTCCGGGGCAAGTTGATCGTATGCATGCACAACTTGAAACCCTAAGACCAGATGTTATTAATAATAATATAGCTTGTGGCAATTCAGATGTTGATTTAGCTGTAATAAGTTTTACAAACAATAATCCAGAATGTAATACTTACTTAGACCCTTCAATAACCGTTAAGAATTTTGGTTTAGATGGATCATTTTTTGTAGAATGTCAAATACAAGTATTAGATTCAACTTTTGAAGAAGTTTATTATGATAACTATACAGGTGTTGTTACTTTAGATCAAGACGAAACTTTTGAAATTATTTTTGATCCTTATACTTTCCAATTTGGAGATTACACAGTCCTTATAGATTTAATTACCCCTGATGATGGTTGGGAATTTAATAACTCATTAATACAAAATCTTCCTATCCAACCTTTTACCGAAATAAGTATTGTATATTATGATGGGTTTTCTTCCAGTACTCAGTGGAGAATACATGAATATGATATAGAAAACAACCAATATATCCCGGGTCCAATTGCTTCTTGTAATTGGGGTGGACCACAATGTTGGGAAACTGGTCAATTTTTCTCAGCTGATGATTGGCCTATTGAATGGTCTTATTGTTTACAACCAGGTTGTTATGAGTTGTGGTGGCGATGGACAAGTAATTCTAACCTAGATTGTGAATTAGTTGATTTATTAGGATATCCTGGTTGTTATGTAGATATACAATTATCCAATGGTGAACAAATTTATTATGCAGATGAAGAAATTGATGAACCCCAACTCTTAAAATTTCAATTTTGTGTTGAAGCTCCAAATCCATGTCCTATAAATGACTGTCCCACAGATTTAGATGGTGACGGTATTACAGGCAACTCAGATTTACTCATATTTTTATCTGAGACAGGTCAACAAAGTGAATGTCACCCAACTGATTTTAATTTTGATGGTGAAACCGATATAAATGATTTAACATTATTTCTAAATCAATATAGTTACGATTGCAACGGGATTTTAGTTGAGGATAATTTTACAGCTAATGTAACTGAAATTATAGATGTTAATGGCCTTTGTAAAATAGGACCACCTATATATTTTGACCTTACTGGCCGTGAAGTAAATAACAAGGGAAGACTTGCCCCTGGTATTTATATAGTTGTACAAAATTGGTCAAATGGTAATATAACAACTAAAAAAGTATTCCTTAATTCTTGGAACTAATGAAATATATTTTATTATTTTTAACTTTAATCCCACTATTTACCTCAGCACAATGTGAATCTATAGGAATAGGAGGTACACACTACCAAATAGTAATGACTCTCCCATTAGAGGGGGAAGCCCCAGACTACTGGGAAACATCTGCTCTTGATGGAACTATAATAAATCAAGATTCCGATGGGAATCAGAATCATTTTGTTTTTAATGAAAATTTTTATAACAACATTGTAACTTGTATTTATTTTGCAGAAACTTCTTGTTGTGTTGAGTATTTTTATGATGAAAATGATGGATGGGTACCTGTGGTACCTGATGTTCCACAATGTGATGTAGATTTAATTGGTTACGATCCCGAAACCCACCAAGTATCTGTTGCTATTATAAATGGAGAAAATTGTGGGTGTAATGAATTTACAACCACAGATGGTGGTACATGTGGGCCCGATAATAGTTCATCAATTGTAAATAATAATGAAACTATTAACCATTTTGTCTTTGGTTTGCACATATATGAAGACTTTAGTGATGGTCCCTGCTCCCAATCCAATTATCACCCAGGATGGACATTTTCTTACCCTATAAACCAATCAACACTTAGTGCTGGAGAAGGATTATACACAGGAGATACTCTTAATGTTGAATTAAATACATTTTTTGATTGGGAATGTTTATTAGGGGCCGATTTAGAAAACGATCAATGTTGGGAAATGGTAGTATGGCAAATTAATTTATCCCAAACAGCGGATATTATAGATTTTCCTGAACAATATTGGACAGATACCTGTGGAGTTTGTGTGGATCAAACTCAAATGTACCCAGATATTGATTTATCTAATAATTCATTAGTTTGGTGTCCTGATGAATTGCCTCCTTCACCTTTATATCCTGGATGTACTGATGAAGAAGCCGATAATTATGATCCTGTAGCTACTTTTAATGATGGTAGTTGTGAATACATTATATTAGGTTGTCAAAACCCTATAGCATGTAATTATAATGATGAGGCAACTGTAAATGATGGGTCCTGTGTAGTTTGTGATACTCCTAATGGAGAAGAATTATGTAATGCCTATCAAAATGATGATACTTATTGGGATTATTATATTGATTTATTTAATTGCCCAACAACAGGTGATATAGCTATGGATGAATTATTTATAGTAGAAGCAGATTGTGATGTTTTTAATCTTGGGGTAGGATGTAATGAAGGTATAAGATTTCATACTACTTATACTAATACGGGTTTAGATAGTATATATACTTGGAAAATTACATGGACAGGCCCTAATGGTTTTATTGCAGCCTCTAACCAAGGAGTTGATGGTAACCAACCACCACCATATAATGTCCCCCTACCTCCGGGTGTTACCGCTCCTACTATTAATACAATTACAACCCAAATGCTTTGGCAAGAAGGGGATACTCTTTGTGCTACTGCAACTTTAGTTAATCAAATAGAACTTACCCCCGAGGATAATGTAATATGTACAACACTACCTGCTTACCCAGTGTGTATACCTGATTGTACAGATCCATTAGCTTTAAACTATAACATGACAACTGAGTGTACTAATAATGATTTATGTGAATATTTGCCTATTGTAGATGTGGGGTTAGATACAATTTTATATGAAACGGGGTGTAATGAATTTGGAGCCTATTGGTTACCAATTTTTTATCTTACTAATTATGGGGAAGTTCCTATAACAGAATTATGTGTAACTGAAGATATATTAGGAACTTTAGCGGGCGATGATACTGTTTGTTTTGATAATTTTATAATACCTCCTGGAGAAACTTATGAATTGGAATGGCCTAACATGTATGAATGGGGGGTTTTAACTGTTAGAATAATTGATGTAAATGGTTCTAGTGATCAATCATGGAATGATTTTGGGTTAGATAATAATGTTGGAAATAACATGTATGTCCAAATTATAACAGATGAGCCCGATTGTATTTCGGGGTGTACTGATATTAACGCTGTAAATTATAACCCACTTGCTACTATAGATGACGGAAGTTGTATAGACCCTATTATAGGATGTATGATTCCAGATGCTTTAAATTATAATCCTGAAGCTAATATTACATGTGAGCCTATTATAGAATGTTGTATTTTTCCTGAAACCGAATTACTTTATATTGATTATGAGTGTGATTTATATTGTGATGAAACTGGGGCTTATTATACTGCTATATTATTTTTTGATAACGTAGGTAATACAACTATTACAAACTTTTGTATTAATTATGATATATTAAGTGGACCTGATGTAATTGAATGTTTTGAAGGAGAACTACTCCCAGGTGAAAGTGTTACTATGGAATTTGGTCCTATAACAACTGATGGAGGTGGAGGAGTTACCATCAAACTTGAAACTTTAGAAGGTGAAGAAACAGATATTACTTGGCCCCAACCTATAGCTTGTTATCAAGATGCCGTTGCTAGCTGTATTTATGGATGTACAGATGAAGAAGCTACTAATTACGACCCAACTGCAGAATGGGACGACGGGTCTTGTACTTATGACTTACTTGGTTGTACAGACCCTTCAGCCAATAACTATAACCCCCTGGCTACTATCAATGATGGAAGCTGTACTTATGATGTGTTTGGGTGCACTGACATTAATGCACTCAATTACAACCCGATCGCCAATATCGATGACGGTTCTTGTGAATATGATGTATTTGGGTGTACTGACCCGATTGCTTCCAATTATAACCCACTCGCTACTGTGGATGACGGTTCGTGTGTTATTTACTTAGGAGGATGTACAGACCCCGAAGCTTTAAATTATAATTTCCAAGCGACAGATGACGATGGTTCTTGTGTTTATTTAGAACCTTGTGATGGGTCATACTTTATTCCTAATACTTTTACTCCTAATAATGATGGTTTAAATGATGGTTGGGAAATTGTAATAGCAGATGAAAGCTGTTGGAGAGCATGGAATGTTCAAATTTATAATAGGTGGGGAAGTTTAGTGTGGGAAAGTAATACTGTCGGGGAGATTTGGCCTGCTAGTGTGGGTGGTGGAAGTTATTATGTAGCAGATGGTGTATATTTATATAAAGTACAAGGTGTAGGATGGGACCCATCTAACACATTCACAAATACAGGACACATAACAATATTCAGATGAAAAATATAATTTTAATTTTATCTTTGCTTTTGTTTTCGGGATGCTACGGTATTATCCCAACAAAAGTTTATAAAAATCCAAGTAAATTTGGGTTCGACGCTATGATTCCCACTTATTGGGACGGACAATATCCAGTAAGATATTGGGAAAGTAATATTACAATTGGTGAAGAATTTACTGATTGGAATGGAATGACATGGGTGATAGAAAAACATCCAACTAAAGAAGGAGTTTTAGTAATCAAAACAGATATTAAAAAATGAGCCTAGGGTCTTGGATAATGAATTTTTTATTAATGGTAGCCGCTTACGGGCTACCATTAACCCCCCAAGATGATGCTTCAGAATTTGATTTTAATGGTAATGGTCAGATAGATATTTTTGATATAATGGATATGTTAGCTATGCAACCTTCTCCTAACGAGGTTGGAGTTTACGAAGAAAAATAGTATCGTTATATAATGGCTAAATTAAGAAAACTAGTTACTTACACTGATTACAGGTGGGAAGAAACCGAGGAGTTAACTCCTGAACAATTGAAAAAGTGGAAATCAGGTGATGAAGCACTACAAGAAGAAGTTGAGGATGAAGTCGAATTTGAATTATCCCATGATAAATGTCTTGAAGATCATGGGGAAATTGAACTAATAGAAGAATAAAATATAAAAAATGAAAGTTACGTTATTAAATGTTACTCCAAATGCTGAAGACCACATTGTGGAGGTTGCACGTGTATCTAGTTCACGTAAGGATAAGAAAAGTAAACCAGAGGGCCTTCTTCGCTACTTGGTACAACACAAACACTGGTCACCGTTCGAGCACGGTCATGCGACGTTCGAGATTGAAACTTCCAAAGCAATCGGAATCCAAATCCTCAGACACCGTTCTTTTTCTTTTCAAGAGTTTAGTCAACGATATCAAGATGTTAATCGTTTGGGAGATATCTTCGAACCCCTTGAACTACGGGCGCAATGTGAAGATAACAGACAAAGCTCAACAGAAATAATAACCCCAGACTTATATAGAGATTTCAATACAGGGTTAAAGTCTTACACAGCTCAACAAGTTATTAATAAACATTTTAGGGATGCTCATACTCTGTATAATGACCTTTTAGAAGCGGGAGTAGCACGTGAACAAGCTCGTATGGTTCTTCCGTTAGCTACAACTACTAAAATACATATGACGGGTAGTATTCGTTCGTGGATTCATTTTCTTGAATTACGTGATGATAGTCATGCCCAAAAAGAAATTCAACTCATTGCTAAAGAAATAAAAAAATATTTTATTAAAGAATTCCCAATTATTTCCAATTCCCTTAATTATGAATAAACCAACAAGACAACAGATTGAAACCGCAGTTAAAGATAAAGGCTATAAGTGGTTCGAAAATGGTGATTATAACCTTAATATAGTAGGTGTAAGAAACTCTGAAACTTTAAATGAAGTAACTAATAAATTTGATGATTATATAACTTTATCTTATAAAAAAAACAATGAGTGGCAATACCATTGCTTTGATTGTACAACAGATCCTGGTAAACATTGGGTGGAAAATGTTATGAGAGAAGAAGGTGTTGCTATCCTAAAAGAAGACCAATATAGAGGTTCCCATAAAATTAGACTTCACCAAGGAAAGTATGAAGCATTAGGACAACAAAAACCTGTAACAGTTTACCGTGATAATAATTTAGATAATTGTTATGACTTAGATGAAGAAAATACTCAAACTGGGTTATTTGGGATTAACATCCACCGAGCTACTAAATGGGAAGGTAAAAAATCTACCCAAATTGATAAATGGAGTGCAGGATGTCAAGTAATTGCTGCTAATGATGATTTTAAATTATTTATGGAAATCTGCCATCTTGCTGCCGACACCTGGAGTAATTCATTTACTTACACTTTAATTAATTCAGACGATTTAGTTTAATGGAAAAAGCAATAAGTGAAAAAGAGCTAGATATTCAAATTAAAATTCTAGCTAAAAAAATAAATGATGAACATAGAAATGATCCTACACCTGTAGTATTAGTTTGTGTTTTAAATGGTGGGTTTATGTTTTTTAGCGATTTAGTTAAACAAATCACCATACCTATTGAAATAGATTTTATCCGTTGTAAATCATATTATGGTAAAAAACAAGGTGATTTAGTAATTACTAAAGATTTAGAAACCAAAATAAAACATAAACATGTTTATCTTGTAGATGATATTTTAGATTCTGGTAATACTATGAAAGCAGTTTCCAACTTCCTACAGGTAAAAGAACCAAAATCAATTACTCCTGTCGTAGCAATTTATAAAGAAAGCGGGGATTTTGATAAAGTACTTCATATATTACACCAAGATGCTGATTCCATATTTGATCCTTGGTATATAGGATATGGTATGGATGACGATAAAGGACATAATAGAAATTTAAAGACAATTTATACTATTTAATGGAAAATAAAAGAAGAAAAGTACACGAGGAACTTGAAGTTGTACAAACGGGTTTTGCAAATGGTGTTGCTGAAGGATTCCCCTTATCTAAATACGATAAGGAAAAAATGATTGATGAAGCAGAATATGCATATGGTAAATTTCTAGACGCATTAAAATGTGATTGGAAAAATGATCCTAATTCAATGGAAACCCCAAGACGTGTAGCTAAGGCTTATGTAAATGATTTATGGGCAGGTAGATACACAGCAATGTCTCCTATTACATCTTTTCCTTCGGATGGTTATGATGGTATTGTTATTGAAAGAAATATCCCACTAACATCAATGTGTTCACATCACCACCAAACTATCGGAGGGGTAGTACATATTGGTTACATTGCTGGAGATGAAGGTCAAGTAATTGGTTTGTCTAAACTTAATAGAATTGTTGAACTATTTGGTCGTAGAGGAGCAATTCAAGAACAACTTACATCAGCTATCCATAATGCAGTATCAAAAATTACTGAAGGTAATAAAGGTGTAATTGTAACTATTGTAGGAACACATAATTGCGTTAGTTGTAGAGGAGTTAAGCACCAAGGTGCAGCAATGGTTACAACCAAAGCATCAGGAGTATTTAGGGATAATGATAATTTATCTCGTAAAGAGTTTTTTGATAGTTTAAAAATAAATAACGGAGGACACAACATTTAAAACATAAAAGTTATGATAGATTTTTTATATCATTTTTTGGGTATTTGTGGAGAACACAACCACCCTCATTTAATCAATATGGGATTTTTAACAGCAGGAATATATGCTGTTGTTAAAATTTACCAAAAATATCACAGTTATGAGTAAACAATTAAAATTAGATTTTGGTGAAAATCTTAAAGCCCCTGTGCTAGTCCCATTTGTGGATGAAGTAGAAGAATTTAATGATTTAATGAATAAGCCCAATAATTATGAGCCAATCATACCAGAAAAAAAAGAATGGGAGTTTGTATACAACTTCATATTGGAAGAACTTGAGGAGTATAGAGAAGCATGTGAACGAGGTGACATCGTTGAAGTTTTGGATGCGTTGTGCGACATTACTTATGTTTCCTTGGGGAATGGAGCTATGTTACATGGTCTTAAGGATAAAATTCGGCCAGCCTATCAAGAGGTGCAAGCCTCAAACTTATCAAAGGCTTGCTCGACTGAGGATGAAGCAAAAGAAACAGTTGAAGTTCGATCAAAAGAACAAGGGGAGGCATGCCACTATGAAAAGTGTAGTGATAAATATATTGTATACAGATCGCGTGATAAGAAGGTTATGAAAAATATTAATTATTTTAGACCCAACCTTAAACAATTCTTCACCCCAGATGAATTAGATGCGATTCCTATCAAAAATATTTTTGGTACAACTACTAAAATTAAAGGAGGAATAGGAGCATGAGTGATAGAGAAATTATGAATGCTAAACGTGCGGGGTCAAACCCCCCACGAGTAAAAAACCTCGACCAAATGCCAGACCAAAAATGGCATAGACGAATTTCATTCCTTAAATCAGGCATTAGAATTATAGGTTATGGTTTCATTCCATTTAATTTAGCGGCCGCTACCTCACTTCTTATAGTAAGTGAAGTAGTAGGTATAATCGAAGAGTTAGTATGAATTATCACGAGGATGATAGGGCACAAAGATTATTAGATATTTTTCCTTTAGAAAAAGGACAAGTAAACATATCCTATATTAATTCAACTGAACATATAGTTGCATGGCATAAGCATGAAAAACAAACTGATTATTGGATTTGTTTAAAAGGAAGTTTAAAAGTAGGTTGGGCCACTGAGGAAAATGGATGTGAATTTAAATATCTTTCTGATAAAAATCCCCAAGTTCTAAAAATACCTCCTGGTGTATATCATGGATATAAAGCATTAGAGCCTGGAACTATTTTAGCTTATTACGTAACACATAAATATGACCCATCAGATGAACACCGAAAAGAAGTAGGTGGATTTAATGAAGAATGGAAAACCAAAAATAAATGAAAAAATTATGGAGGTATTGGGCTCGTGCCCTTGGAGAAAAAACAGGTGAAACTAATAAAGATGCTGATTGGGTAGCTATATTTAGAACATTTATAGTACTTCAAGCAGTTATTTGTAATACCTTTATTGTTTGGAATATTTTAAAAAACTTATAAAATGAAAAAATTTATATATTTTAGTGCTCAATGGTGTGGGCCTTGTAAAATGTTGGGTCCAGTAATGGAAGAACTAAATACTGAAGGATATAATGTCCAAAAAGTTGATGTAGATTCTAATACTGAATTATCCCAAAAATATGGAATCCGCAATATTCCTACTGTAATACTTACAGTTAATGGAGAAGAAGTATCCCGTAAAGTAGGAAATGCTCCTAAAAAAATGTATCTTGATATGTATAACGAAAACTAATGTTTAAAAAGCTACAAGAAAGAATATTTCCTTTCCTTATAGCATTAAGCGCACTTTCAGTATCGGCATCAGCAGCATTTTACTCTATAAGTGGCTTAAGTAAGCTATTTGCGGGGGCTGCCTTTGCTGTTATTGTCATGGCAGCATCATTAGAAATAGCTAAACTAGTAATAGCATCTCTACTCTACCAGTATAGAAAAAATTTACCTC
>Ga0209630_10001245_pt1 | contig 27797 bp, 36 predicted proteins | sample COG_01_FD_184745 | JGI IMG/M metagenome (GOLD analysis project Ga0209630, IMG submission 184745) | Pelagic Microbial community sample from North Sea - COGITO 998_met_01 (SPAdes) (version 2) | ecosystem: Environmental > Aquatic > Marine > Neritic zone/Coastal water | place: Helgoland, sampling... | reverse complement strand
CTGGAATACAAGCATGTAGTTAAAAGTACCAGAAATACCAAGAGGCATAGCATCGGAGAAAGAACCTTGACCGAAAGGATAGACGAGGAATACTGCACTCGCAGCAGCGACTGGAGCAGAATATGCTACACAGATCCATGGACGCATACCTAAACGGTATGAGAGTTCCCATTCACGTCCCATGTAAGCATAGATGCCGATGAGGAAGTGAAAGACTACCAATTGGAAAGGACCACCATTATACAACCACTCGTCGAGTGATGCTGCTTCCCAGATTGGGTAGAAGTGGAGACCGATTGCATTTGAACTTGGGACAACTGCACCAGAAATGATGTTGTTGCCATACATAAGTGAACCAGCAACGGGTTCACGAATACCGTCAATATCGACGGGTGGTGCTGCGATGAATGCGACAATGAAGCAGACAGTTGCTGCTAACAGTGTTGGAATCATCAGTACACCGAACCAACCAACATACAAACGGTTGTTAGTTGATGTCACCCACTCACAGAAATTCTGCCATGGGGATGTAGATTGTTGCCTTGAAAGAGTTGTAGCCATTGTTTTGTACGAAAAAGTAAGACCATCAGGGAATGGTGGAGTTACTATTTCCCCAGCACCCTCAGCCGGGGATATGAGAGACGTGATTTATACACCCTATAGGTCTCGGTTTGAGGGGTGTTACGACTTGTTAAGAAATGTGTTGGTTTCTTAACCTGCTGACTTATTTATAATACTACGGTTTCCCGTCCTTGTCAACCCCTCCCCGCACTTTTTCCCTACATTAAGTCAGTTCTTCTTGCTTCCGTTAGCAATTGCTGTAAAAGTGAAGACACAGAGTTCCTGTCATTACTAGATTAGGACGTTTGCAAAGCGTTAGTTTACCGATAATTTAAACAAATTTAAAAATAATTAAACTGGAAGTTTAAATTCTGAAAAATTCAAGTTAGTAGCAATTAAAATACCAGTGCCGTCTTTAGATACTGCCAAACCTTCTATGTCTGCAACACTACCAGCACCATAATATCTAGGTTCAGTTAAAGTATCATAATTTGAAGTATTAGTGTATAAGTCAGAATATATGCTAAGTCTTTGCTTAGTAAGGGTTGCTGTGGTTATGTCCCAAGGAGTGGAAAGTTTATATAGATAGATGGATCTTGTATTATCACCACCTGCTATATAAATTTTTGTTCCATCTTCTGAAAAATGTATTGCAAGGGGTTGTGATTCATCAGTTCCAGTGTTAAAGGATATAAAATTACCAGTTCTTATTGCTCCTGTTAATTCGTAAGGAGTAGGTAAAGTAAACTCTGTAAGTCTGTCTCTAGCATCAAAGTCCATAACGAAAAACTTTGTACCATCTTCGCTAATAGCAACACCAGAAAGGATATCGTAGAAAGCGGCGCTCATCTCATTATCTCCTTGAAGAATACCGTCTATTGACCTAATATCTTTAGCAGTATTGAGTGTATAACTTCTTACATTGTCCTTAAGAGAATCTATAACAAAAAATCTATCTTCAACTGGTATAATACTTCCTCCAGTAAAGAGAGTACTTACTCCAACAAATTCGGAACTGTCAATTCTAATAAATCCTCCAGTATTAACTTTAGAAGTTAGAACTTCATTTGTAGAAATTAGTATTTCAGTACTAGAAATACCAACTGTAGTGTTTAATGTTCCAATACCAGTATATTCTGTCAAAAATTTAACAGAAGATTCATCAGTATGTGCAACATCAGATGTCCCCAATTGACCTCTTGCAATGTTACTGATGGTATTATCTGAAATACTCGCAGTAGAAAGACCAATAAGTTCATTTTCAATTGATAAAAACTTTCCAGATCCTGTTGTAATTCCTGACGCAGTATCCAGTGATATTACAGTTGATCCAGATTCTAAATTTTGAGAACCTTCTTCATCAATAACTGTAGTTGACTCTAGAAAATATGAGTCAATATTTACACCAGCACTATGGCTAGAAGCAGAAATTCCAAGATCACCTCTTGTTCCGGTTACAGCAGTCGTTGCTACACCTACATTAGTATTTGATAGAAAGATACCGCTCGGATTACCCATTAATTCACCAGAATCTTGATAAAAAACTGCGGTTGAAACATCCCAAGGAGTACTTAAATCCCATTCCCTAATACGATCAAGTGTTGCTCCAGAAGTATACATTTTTGCACCATCGCTGGTAAATGTTAGACCGTATTGGTTACTATCACCAGTACCCTTGCTTTGGACAAAACTTGCAGTGCTTACGTCCCAAGGAGTGGAAAGATCATATTCATTTACATCGTCTCCTGTCGAACCCGTTACATACATCTTTGTACCGTCAGGTTTAAACCTTACGGTCATGGGATTTGTTTCTTGTGCAGAAACAGAAAAATTCTGATTGTATGAAGCAGTGCTTACGTCCCAAGGAGTGGAAAGATCATATTCATTTACATCGTCTCCTGTCGAACCCGTTACATACATCTTTGTACCGTCAGGTTTAAACTCAATACCGTATGGCGTGGTTTCTTGAGCACCTACTGAAAAATTTTGTGAAAATACTCCTGTTGATACATCAAAAGGAGTGGACATATTATATTCATTCACATCGTCTCCAGTAGAACCAATAATATAGAATTTTATTCCATCTGGTTTTACATATATTCCGTGTGGAGCGGTTTCTTGATCACCAAGATATAATTTTTTAGCTCTGGGAACTGCGGTTGAAAGATCCCAAGGAGTTGATAAATCAAATTGCTCAGGTGGTACAAAATTGCTATTATTAGCATCATAATAAGAAATATACATTTTTGTACCATCATAATTAAATGCAGTATTCAAATAATAATGTATTGGCCCCCAATCCAATTGAAGAAGTGTAGTATATGAAGCAGTAGATGGTTCATATGGAGTTGTTAAGTCATATTGTTGTATTTCAGAATTTGTCCTGGTAGATCCATCACTAACATATATTTTACGTCCATTATCACCATAGCTTATACTTGGGTAATTTACATGATAAAATGGACTATTAAATGAATAGTTTCTTCTCCACTGATAATCATCTATATTATCCGTCTTTTCAATTTTTACCACATTATCAGATGGAGTATAAACACCACCCCAGTCTGTTCTATCTGTGTTTCCACCAATTCTTCCAAGTTTCATCAGGAAATCTCCTCGTAACCAATTATAAGTTCAAGGTCACTAGCAGTACTAGCTACTGCACGAATTGAATCTCCTTCTTCTAGATAAAAATAAGTTTCTTTTGTGCTAAGAATTTGTGTAGCGTCGGCAGGTACTGCAATCGTTTTGGCAATATATCGATCAGTTGCACCATCGTAAATACTGACACTAATGTCAGCACTGTTCACACCATCTACATTGGCGCAAAAGATTGAATTAACCTTTAGTACTTTGCCGCTAGCAGCAGCATTACTGAGAGCAGCTGCTAAAGATGCTGTGACTGCATATCTAGCAGTTTTACCAGTAATAGTAGTTGGACTTTTTAAATTTGGGGCTGCCATTTTATTACCTTTATAGTTGTATTTAGAATATCATTCCCATAATTACTGGATCTGGACCTGATGAACCTCCAGAAACTCCAGTTAAATTAGAACCATCACCATAAAAGGATGTAGCACTAACAACTCCAACAACGTTTAGCTTAGTGGCAGGATTTGTTGTTCCTATACCAATATTTCCATCAACAGAACTTAATCCATTATCAGAAACAAGATTTGCAGTTTGTCTGACTAAACTCACGTCCAAGTTCCTATATTGTTTATGATATTATTTATAAAGATAATTCGGGAATATCTGGATAAGAAATACTAAAGGGATTCGACTGAGCAACTGGCAAATCTCTAAGTTCTTGACGATATGATACCCATTCTTCTTTATTTGTCAGTCCTAAATTGTAATCACCAATTTGAGTCCAGTCACTTTCTTTGAGTAATTGATTTCTTTGTTCTCTTACTTTATTCCACTGATCTTCAAGTTCTTGTGTATTATAAGGTCTTACAGTAAACTCAGTTCCGTTCCACTCAATAGTTTGTGTTTCTGAATCATAATCTGGATATTCATAAGGACCAGTATATCCAGCAGAAGAAATTTCATCAGCAGTAAAAGTTGATGAATCAGTTCTTGTGGATCCATCTTGGATCCTAATACGAAATGGAAGATGTTCGGGTTTTAAACCTTGATAAGAATATAGAGTCATTGTGGTAAAGAGAATTTATTATACCCAAGGAACATAAAGTAAAGAAGATGGATTGCCTAGTACCATATCTTGAATAACTAGTCCATTACTACTATTATTTGCTGTAAGTGTTCCACTACCACTAGAAGCAGTGAGTGGAATAGTAAATTGTGTGGTAGTGAAACTTACTGCTCCACTAGTCTCTGTAAGACCAGTTCCACTAACTGTCCAGTTAACATTGATTCCAGATACACGTTGCAATCGTAAATAAATACTAGGATAAGTAACTATATTAAAATTGTTCCAGGTGAAAGACCAACTAGATCCAGATGAACCAGGAAATTGAAAATCATATGTACGGTCTGTAATCTTGTTTTGAAATGATGCATTATTTAATACAGTTTTAAGATTTTCAAGAGTTACTGCCACACTTACACTATTAAGATTAATATTATTAATAGATCCAACAGAAGATGTTGACCATGATGCAACTGGTCCAGGCCATAAGTTCTGTCTGGCTGCTTGAATCTGCTCTTCCATCGTCCATATTCCAGGAACACTTTGGTCAACACTTGTGGTTCTTGATTTACCAAACAACCCACCACTTGATGAATACATCAGGTGAACTCCGTTGTATTAATGAGCAACTGCAAATCATTGTCAGCAGATGCTTGTGAATAAATTGACCATCCTTCTTCCAACCAGAATCCAGTGTCTTTGATAATCACCAACTGCGTTGCATCTGCTGGAACTGCAAGTGTTTTACAAATATATCCATGTGTTGAACCATCATATACTGATACAGAAATATCAGCAGCATTAGATCCATCTACATTACTACAAATAATAGATTCTACACGAATAGCTTTATTGCTACTTGAACTATTAGCAAGTGCAGATGAAAGAGTCGTGGTTACACCAACAATCACAGGTGACTTGGGTGTAATAGTATTGGGACTGACTATGTTAGGTGTTGCCATTATTTAAAAAACAATATTTGCGACAATTGGGTTTATTCCAGATGAGGAACCTTCTATATTTATAGTAGCGACACCAGAAGAGACTGTAACCGAAGAAATTCCTGATCCAGCAAAATTTATGGTTTTTGCACTACCAACTAAAGAACCACCAGATTGAATACCAACATTAAAATTATGAAACGTAAAAGCAATAATTTCTACAATGTCACCAGCAGCTGCCCCATCATTCAATATAACTGTGGATCCAGAAGTGGCATCATACAAATCATCAGTAAGTTTTACACCGTTCAAATAAACATCAACATAACCAATCTCATAAGTTGCTGCAAAGGATGTTTGTCCATCAGTTGCAGTATACTTTGATGATGCTTTATTTGCAACATTATTTGCAGAATCTGCTTCTGATGGTTCAATGAATGTAAATGAAATAATTTCTATAACATCATTAGCAGCTGCACCATCATTTAGAACAATAGAAGTTCCAGATGTAGCAGTATACAAATCTGTGGTAAGTTTTACTCCGTTCAAGTAAACATCAACATAACCAATAGCATAAGATGCTACAAAGGTTGTTTGGTTAGCACCTGCAATATACTTTACTACCGACTTTGATGCACCATTGAAATTAGTATTAATTAACCCAGATGCATCACCATAATAAGTAATAATACCAGAAGTTGCTGTTACAATACCTGATGATATTTGTAAAGTTCCTAATGTACTGATACCAGAAATTGATAATGAGGTTCCTACAATATTAGTACCAGATATACCACCACCAGTAAATTCACCATAAACATTACTATAAAGTCTTTCAGCAGTTAAAACTCCAACAACATTAACATTACCATTAACATCAAGAGTTGCTATTGGTTGTGTAGAACCAATACCAACACTACCAGTAGAAGGAACATAAACAAAACCAGTTTGAGCAATACCAAGTGTAGTAACACCAACATTAGAAGCAAAGGTTGGATATACTGGGTCACCTGTAACTTCTTGTGCGATTATACTTACACCAGTAACTCCATCCAGTCCAGAACCATCACCAAAAAATTGTGCTGCGGTTACAATACCAGAAAATACTGCATTTCCATCAGCAGTTAATGTGGTTGCAGTCCCAGGATATCCAATATCTATTCCAGAACGAGCAGTAACTAAACCAATAGCATCAACATTAGTTACATCATCATAAGTAACTGTTCCTGCAGCTGAAATATTTCCACTTACATTTATATTTCCATAAACATCAAGAACTGTTTCATTATCAGTATATTCATCGACACCTATTCTTAGATTTCTTTTATAATTCATCTATAGAATCCTCAGATAAGTGTTTCTAGAACTGTAACTGTCACATGAATATCATCATTTACACTAGAAGATAATTTAAAAATATCACCAGGATTTAAAGTATATCTGCCAGTCGTCATTTCTATTGTATCGTGCGAAGCAATTGGTTTTTGATATGCTGCATATGTCGTGACTGCAATACCAGAAACCTCCCTTTCAAGAGAAAGTGTCACATCTTGCGAAGATGAATCAATATTTGTTGCCTGCGAACAAAGAACTACAGCATTATATCCAGCAGGAGCAGTATAAATTCCCACAGGAGATGTGGTTGCAATAACAGGGACCGTAACATAATTATTGAGTGCTAATGCCATTTTTTTTATAATGCTCCTAATGAAAGTATGTATGGTGTTATAGTTGATACTAAACTTTTTTCATATGCTTGTCCCGTGATGCTGCTTGTATTTTGATTGATTGTAACTCCATCACCAATTTTGAAATTACCAGATTGATTAGTGCTTGTATGTACAACTAAACCACCATTTCTAGAATCTGTTTCATTTTCTGGAATTGGTGGACTACCTCCACTATACGGAATAGAACTAGCAATTTCAGTCCCAGAACCAATAAACTCAAATGAATGTCCAGTAGCAAGAATTCTACTCTGTTTAAAGAAATTCACCGTAGTTCCAACACCAACTGCATGAGGTACATTTTCATTTATAGTAATTGTGGATATTCCATTTGATATTTCAGTAGAAGAATTAATAGTATAATACTCTGGTTTCAATACAGCAGTACCCGTAGCAGTATTTATTCCACTAGATGGTGCTGCAAAAGTGATTGTTGGAGCACTTTCATATCCCCTACCATTAGATAACATATTAATAGAAGTTACAGAACCGTTCCCTATAGTAGCAATTGCCTTTGCAGCAATTCCCCAAGAGACTGAAGGTGAACTTACAGTAACAATTGGTGCTGATGTATATCCAGATCCACCATCAGTAATCGTAATAGTATCAACAGTTTCGTAAAGGTCATTAAAGAAAACTGCCTGTCCATCATATGGTCTTACAACTTCTGTCTTTACAGTTCCACCACTTTCGTAATAATGATTGAGTGTAGACACTCCAACGAATGTTTTGAACTGTGTGCTTGACACTACTTCAGTTACATTGAAAGTATATCCATTCTTACCACTCGGGAATATATCAGTATCTGATCCACCACAATTCATAACAAGATCAGAAATAGTAACTCCCATGCCAACATTAAAGTCATGATCAGTAGTTGTTGTGATTGTTATTTCACCAGTCGATGCAGTATAGGTAGCCGTCGAAACAGATAATGTTGAAGTAGAAAGATCAATCTCAAATTGATCGGATAGTGCTGCTGCAGCAGTTGTAACTATACCAGAATACTTTTTACCACTTACACCATCGGCAACTAATCCATAATCACCAAAAGAAGAATTAGAGTTCGTTAAATCACATGCTCCACCAGATGCACACATGATTGCTTCTTCGTTGCAGATTGTAAACATAGAAACTAACTGTGCATACCCTTGATTGGTAATTGATGCTCCAATGCCACCCTGATTATATTGTGTGTATGAATCAAGCACCATTGATTTAATTGGACCAATAGCAGCATTACCATCAACTTTTATGCCAATACTATCTGGTATAAAGTTAGTACAGTTCTGCACATAAGGAGATTGGTTAATATATCTTGGTTTTGTTGGGTCAAATGAAATTACTGCTTTTCTAGGCAAAGTTCCTCTGAAGGACATTTCTGCGATATAGTTTCCATTGCCAACATAAAATAGGTCTTCATTTGCATTCTGGGGTGTTACTGTCGTCTCTCTTAAAGAATGTCCTATTACAGTAACTTCATCGGGAAGGATGATTGGATTGTTTTCAATGTATGAACCAGGTGCAACCTTTACAACTTTGTCTGTTGTTCCAGCAGATACAATAGAATCTACTGCTGCTTTAATTGTAAGTTTTGGTTCTGATAATGTTCCAGCATTAGAATCATCACCATTTTTAGCAACATAAACTATACTGTCTTCCCCAACTGAAGTTGAGGTTGCTGAGCTAAATTCAAACTTTCTAGCACTGTGATCATACTTTAGAAACTTACCATCATAAACAGATGAATTAGTTGCAATACCAACAATATCATCTAGATATTTCAGTTTAGTCTCACCACCACCACCGAGTGTCGATAATTGTTGTTGAATACGATTGATGAATAATCTATAATGACTTTGCAGTTGATCAAAAGTTACAAAATTCTGGTCAAGTGGTGTTAGTGGGTCTTCGTTTTTTGCAAAAGGTGGTTCAGTAATAATACTTTCTGTCAGTATTTCTCTTTCACCAAACTTTTCAAATACTTCTTCAAGATACTTAATTTTCTTACCAAGTTTATAATTCTGCCTCTTAAACTCTTCAATATTTAATTCTTGAATTGTTGATTTGACATCTTCTTGAATTTGCTCAAGACTCTTATTTTGTGTTCTAATATGAGATTCATTGCGAATAATATTAGCTTCAAGATTAGTTATCTTTTTCTTTAAATCTTGTCTGGTTTCTTCACTTTCTTTTAAGTCATTCGAAATTAAATCTCTAAAATTTCTAACTTCTTGAAGTTTATCATTAACTACTTTAATAAGATCAGTTTTATCTCCTTCAACTTCACTTATTTTTTCTAAAAGACTATTTGTAGTTTCTTCTAATACTTGATTGAAATCATTTAGTTTATTCTCAGTCTTTCTTTCAGTCTCAACAATAAAACCTTTGTACTTTGGTATTTCCTCTTCTCTAAGTTTGGCAAAGTTTTCATCAAGAATTTTAAAGTCTTCTAATATACCATCAAGACTTTGTTCATTAATTCCCCGAAGTGTTTCTGTAAGTTCATGATACTTATTATCAACAAACTCACCAACATCTTCAAGAGTTTTATTGACATTTTCCTCAAGTTTAATGAACTTTTTATCAGTACGAAGTTCACTATCAACAACTAATTTTTTATATTTTGGAAGTTCATCATCAACAAAAGTATTAACTGTTTCAGATAAATCAGAAACATCTAACCTTATTTGAATCAGATTTTTTTGATTAATAGATTTAACTTTATCTTGAACATCACGAATACATTCTTCAAGAAACAAAAGTTGCGAAACAAGTGCCTTATCTAAATCTTCTTTTGTAAGAAGACTCTTAATATCCTCATCTATCTCATCAATTTTCTCAGAGAGATGATTTACCTTTTCTATATTAGATTGATAGTTCCCTAATGTTTCAGAAAAATTAGTTAGAACATCAACTTTACTTAAATTTCTTTTGAATGCATCATAGGCATCAGAAAAAGTATTCAATTCAGAATTTTCAATACTACCCTGAATTACATTTTCAACAGATGCTTTTTGTCTATCAAAGTATTCTGATGGTTTTCTGATTGACACTATTATTACAAATCCTTATGTATAGATATTTATTATATTCCCGGGAAGGCAAATTGTCAAGTAATCAATAACGATATTCTTTGATTTTATCCAACACCTTATTGAGATATTTATGTGCTAAATCTTTTTCTTTCTGCCAGACTGCTTTAGATTCTGCATCAACTTCATGCTTGAGTTTAAGAACATGACATATCAGTTCATCCTTATTCAATTGATTCTTTGGCATATAATAAAAAAGACTCTACTCAGTATATAGAGTAAAGTCTTTTTTGTCTGTTATTGAATTGGGATTTGTGCTGGTATCAACATACCACCACCTGGTCCATCATCATCATCAGCATCAGAATCTTCTGTAATCACCGAATGAATTATAAAAGCACCCAACAAAAAGGTTGCTAGTAACATCATCTTACCAAATCCCAGGGATAATTTGGCCACTGACGGCATATGATCCCATTGCGGCAATGACACCAATCATTGCTGCCCAACCATTAATACGTTCTGCTCTTTCGTTCATTGTTCTTGCTCCTGTGTTTTGTTGTAAATAATGACTCTACCATTTTCATGAGTGAATACTAATTCATCATCATGTGCCCAGCAGAGTTCTTCGTATAGGGCATTTAGTCTCTCCATATCATCATAGAGTTGATTTGGATTAGACATCTGTTTTACTAACTGGTTCATATGAATGTTGAGGTTTGTGCTCTCTATCCATAGGTTTAGAAGACTCAAAAGGATCTCTTGAGAGATTTTTAATAACAATGAATGCTTCTTTGTTGTACTTACGAGTACCAATAGGTGACTGCCACTTTTTATTATAGACTTCACCGACATCAATACCAGAAACTTGAGTTCCTGCCATTTCAACTACGATGTTATCACCTTCTTCCCACCCATATTTTTGGGCAAGAGAAGAAACTTGTTCATAAACAGATGGAGCATCCATTACTCGATCTTCTGGTTCAAGACTTCCGTGCATCAGTACAGTTTCTCTTCTTGTTCAGTTTCAATTATAACATCAGAAGTTGGATATGCAACACAAGTAAGCACAAATCCTTCTTCCATTTGATCGTCATCCAAGAATGATTGATCACTTTGATCTACTGTGCCCGATACAATCTTACCCGCACAAGATGAACAGGCACCTGCACGACAAGAGTAGTTTAAATCAACTCCACCTTCTTCTGCTGCATCAAGGATGTATTGATCATCCTCACAAGCAACAGTGGTTTCTGCACCATCAGGAGTGCGGAGAGTAATATTAAAAGTCATTAGTAAGTTTCAGAAAGATTTTGTACAGAGTATGCCAACAATACAAGGAAGGCAATACTGGTCATTGTAAACAAGATTGAATGCATTGTCAAGTACTCAGAAACCGAAAAGTCCAAAAAAGAACACACTACCAGTCGTAGCATAAGAAACCAGTGCTGCGGCAAATCCAATCATTGCCGTGCGACCATTGAGTTTCTCTGCACGTTCTGCATATGTCTCAAGACCATACGTCTCAGTATAGGATGGATCAACGTACATGCGGGGTTCAGTAGCCCACATGTTTGTGCGTCCACCGTCTTCAGTTGTTACAGTCATTTGAGTTTTGTGAAGAAACATTACAGTATTATATAGGAAACATAAAGTCTTGTCAAGAGAAGTCAGTATAAATGCTTACTATTTCCCCTCAAACCCAGGAGGTAATCGGTTAAAATATGGATCATAATCAAAAATGGCATCCCAATCCTGAATATCAACTGCCTGAGTTTTCCAAAAATTCCAAAGACCTTCATAACTTGACTTATGAAAAACATCAATATGTTCTTTATGAATGGAAGAACCTAACTCAAGTTTATATAAGAACAAAGGAATAGCAAAAGTGTTTCCAGAATTATAAATCAAATCATCGGCAACCGCTCTTGGTTTGACTCCATTATCAATCTTATACTTATCTCCTCTTACATGAAGGTCAATCAACTTTTGTGCATGACGACGTGTAATCAGATAACATGCCGTTGAGAAATCATTTACAAATCTCTTATGCATTTTTAAATGAATTGATGCAGGATTAATGACAGCAAGTTGGATTACATCATAATCATAAGGAATTTTTGCATAAAAATTTTTCCATTCAAAAGGCCAATGAGATGCAGTAGAAATATCACAATCATCTTCCATCATTAAGGCACATGGAGCATCTGTTTTAAGAAACTCTACCATTGCTTTCAGATGTGACGTAGTACATCCAACCTCACCAGAAGACATACTATCAGGATATCTTCCTTTAAGAATGTCTCCGAGGTCTCTACCGTCCCTACCATCATATGCAGAGATGCGAGTATAATTCTCAATCTCCCAATACTTAAATTGCTCTTCCATATATTCTCTTCTTTCTGGTTGCTCATCCAGATTCAGATAATATATGGGAGGAAGTCCTTTGAGTTTATAAAGTGCCTTATTTTTATCCATTAGATAACCTTCCAATTCTCACAATACAAATCTTTAGTGTCTTTATCAGCATAGTCAGAACCAAACCACATACTTGGGGCAATTACTTTTTTGTTTGGATTTTGTATCAACCATGCACCCCACCAACTCATAGAACTATTGGCAATAATAGCATGATCACACAAAGACATCAAGCACATATCAAGATAAGGAACTAATGCACCATCAGAGTGTGTATCTTCTGGTTCAGAGAACATGAATCGATCATTCTGAAAGAACTCTTGCTCTTTACACCACTCAATCGAATCAGAAAATACAACTACAGGCAAGTTATCATCAAACTCTGCAAGTGCCTTCTCATAATACTCAAGAGGTTGCACAGGATGTTGATGCTGAAGGTTAACATATGCCCACTTAAATCCTCTCTTATCGGCAAGACCAGGATCACCACGACGAACGTGGAGGGAGATAACTTCTTCTCCCATCTGACTACGAAATTCTTTACAAGGTTCTAACCAATTATCCTTGAAAGTAAAATCTTTACGAACATCTTCTTCAATGTGCTTAAAGTATTTTTCTGACTGAAAGAATCCATGAATACTTACATTATCAGAACAACTATCAAAGAGTTCTTGATCAAAATGAAAAAATCTTTCTTGTTGAACATTAGTGCTTTCAATCCAACCAATGTTTTTATTAGTCGTAAGTTCAAATGCCTCTAGCAATCCATAGTTATCAATTTGAATTCTTGGATCTTCAGGTGGAATCGTATAATCAAATCCACGATTGGCAGCAATACCTTTTAGTGCTGCATACTGAAACATTTGATTACCAAATCTTCCAATCGTTCCAATATGATTAAATCCAATCACCTTTCATAGCCTCAAATACTTTTGCAATTCCTTTATCTATACCAGTTTTGGGCAACCACCACCCAGTAATATATGTGTTTGCCTCATTCCTTTTATCCATCTGCACACTATCTTTTGCAAGACCAGGTTTAATATTTACTGTCTTACCAATCAAATTAAATTGTCCCTGAATGATTGAGGCAATATCTTTAATAGAAGTAGAACTGAAGGAAGTAATATGAAGAGGATCTTCTGATTTAAAGTCCGTGAAGTTTTCCATCACAATCTCTAGTGCCTCACAGCAGTCCTCTGCATAAAGGAACTGCCTCTCCTCTGTACCATCAGTCAGCATCTCAAACTCACCTTCCTCAAATCCTCTACGAATAAAGTCAGTGATGACGTGTGCTTTCTCATGATCTTTTTCGATACCATACACATTCCAAAACTTAACAGTCAGTCCTTTAAGTGCAGTAGTGTATAGTTCTCCAAGTTTCTTACAAGCACCATAAGGAGAGTAACTCATGTTACTCATTTGAGATGATGCGAATACAAATCTCTTATTATACTTCTCTAGGAGACCAAAGACATTTGCCATCAGTCTGGTGTTGTTATTGATGAAGTCAAAGGTGTGTTGATACTTCTTCAGGTATCGTGATCCACCTACATCAAAGGCAAGAAAGAATACAAAGTCTGCATTCTTAATGGCACGGTCAAGATTATGATTGGGAATCTGCGTCAGATCTTCTCCATGATGTCGAGCAACATCAAACTCAGTTACCTCATGATTTTTGCCACGAAGATACTCAGTAAGATATGCACCAATCTGACCACTCGATCCAAGAATAGTTATTTTCATTTTTTATATTTTGTTAGATATTTTTGATTTGAATAATATTCAACCAGATTTTTTTTATCCATAGATTGAATTTTTTCCCATTCATGCATATTAGATTCCATATGAGGATTACTGAACCAAGAATTTTCACCTCTAGAGTGTTCTAAATGATATACATAATCATTTATTCTACCAACATTATACCCCAGTGTGGTAAATCTGTAAAATCTTTCCTTATCCTCTGGAGCATACGCTCTGAAGTTTTCATTTTCCATTCCACCATCAATGTAAACTTGACGATTAAAGAATTGAGCCCAACCAAAATCAGAAGTGTGATTTTTAGATCTACTATTTAAATATTCAAAATCTCCCGTCTCCAAGAAGTGAGAAACTACTTCATCACTTGCAGGAACTTGATATTGATATGTTCCTTGACCATAAGGATAAACAACATCATATGTTCCATCTAGGATTGACTCATATGCCTGTTGATATGATTCAATAGGAAGTACTACATCACAATCATAGTTAATGACAATCTCCGTATCTGCTTCCATAATCATTTCATTCAGAACTTTTTGCCTATGAAACAAAGGTGCATCACTGTCTTCAAAAATATGATTAACATCAACATCAACATCAAGAATATTTTTTAGAATTGGAAGTGCTTCCTTTTCAAATACTGATTCAGAATCTACTTCCTTGATGATTATATTGGTATCAAAATTCTCCAAAAGAAATGCTGTTGTGGTAATAACATTTCTGAGACGATCAGAAGATTCTATTCGAATTGGAATAATAAATGTTGCTTTAGTTAGGTCATATCTCATAATTGCATTCCAATCCAATCTAAAATATCTACTTTAGGTTTCCAAGTTAATTCTGCTTTTGCTTTACGAATGTCGGCAAGTGTTTCTCTCATCTCACCAGGTCTTCCAGAAAGATGTACTTGATCAGAACTAATAGAGTCGGCAATCTCTTGAATACTCCAGTTTTTTCCAAAACCAATATTATAAACTTCTCCCCAATTATCACACTCCATAAAACTGATCAGTGCATTGGCATTAACAACATCAGATACATGAATAAAATCACGTTTTTGTAGTCCATCACCAAAAATAGTAAGTGCCTCTCCTTCTTTACGCATCTTCAAAAACTTACTTACTGCTGGAGCATAAGTTCCAACATGCCTTGCACGTTCTCCATACACATTAGTATATCTAAAAGCAAGTGTCTTCATACCATACAAACAATAGTATGACTTAACCAATTGCTCACCAGAAAGTTTTCCAATTGCATATGCATTCAGAGGGTCCTCACGCATTGTTTCCACATTGGGAATTGGATTACGATTACCATAACATGCAGATGTAGAGGAGTAGATAAACTTCTCTACACCAGAAAGTCTTGCTGCTTCAAGAACATTAATCGTCCCCAACACCTGTGTAGAAATTGTAGGGATTGGATTATCTACAGATGCCTGAACACTTGCTTTTGCAGCAAGATGATAAACATAATCAACTCCAACAAATAAAGGAGCAATATCTGCAAAATTGCAAATATCTACTTTATGATTTTGAGAATTCTTATTCCAATAATATTCATCATGTCCATCAGAGGATTCATTGTCAATTACAATAACTTCATAACCTAAAGATAGAAGTTTATCTACAAGATGAGATCCAATAAATCCTGCCCCACCAGTTACGATTGATTTTTTCATAAGATTTCAAAAATTTTATTCTTAAAAGACTCTTCTACATTAACAGGTTCTGGTATGATAACTTTTGATTTACACTGCCCCAACCACCATGCAACCTCCGCAAATGTTGATGCATAAGTTCCAATAATAGTATTACATTTCGATAGAAGCATCAAATCAATAAAAGCATCAACATTTGTTTGTATTGAAGAATTATGCCCAGATTCAGCTAAATGCGGATCAGTATATCTTTCCTGAGAATGAGTAATGATTCTATCACCATACTTATTTTCAAAATAATTCAAAACTTGATCATTATCTCCACAAAGAAATATTTTTTTATTGTGGTCTAATCTATCTATAACGTCTTCAAAAAGTTGATTACTATGATATTTTCTCCTATCACAGTACCAAGATCTAATATGAAGACCTATCATATCATCCCAATCTTCAGTAAATTCATCAACATAATCAAGAATATCTTTATTAATTTTAAGATATGAAAAAGCCTTCTTATACTTTTCGATAAAGTAAGATGGAGTTTTATCAAACAAAAGATCAATATGCTTGAATTTATCAAGATATTTTTTTTCTCTTTCTTCTACATAAAGTCTCCAATTATCATAACAAGGATATGCATTAAGTTGTTCTTCGGTTGCAATATCAATACTATCAAAGATATAGGCATCAGAACTTTTAGTTGTTAATGCCTGTTTGAAAGTGGTCAGTATAGAGACATAATTTTTAATTCTATTAGCAAGACCTGGTGATCCAGAATGAATTCCAATTTCCATAATACTCATGATTTGATGACCTCCCAAGTTTCAGGTAAAAGATCTTTTGTACTAATGTGTGCAAGTCCTGGACCATACCATGTATCTGGTGCAATAACTTTCTTATCAGGATTTTTATTTAAGTAAGCACCCCACCAAGCAAACGTACTATTAGATATAATAAAGTCTGAGCACTTGGACATCAGACAGAGATCGAAGAAAGATTTTTCAACTCTAGTGGTGACATCATTGAAATGAAAATTATCTCCACTGAAAACTTCTTGTTTCTTGCAAAGATCTAGATTGTTTGAGCAAATAATATACTGCCTTTCTTTTCCCAAAATTTCAATAGCACGTTCAAAATATTTCCAAGGTAGATTACGATGATTATTATGACTACCAGGATAGTCAAAACGATCATTATATTCTCTTACACAAATAGATACAGGATTTTTGCTTAGAATATCACTGTACTTACTTTCAACTTCTTCAACAATTTCAGATTTAAATCTAAAATCCCACTTCAAAAGTCTCTCTGCATTTGAAAAATACTTTTCACTTTGAAAATATCCATTGAGATGGATGTGATTAGGACACTCAAAGAATAGTTCAGAACAAAACTCATGAGAATCATGAAGTTCAATTTCATCTCCATCAACGTATCCATATCTATTTCCACAATGAAGCATCTCAAAACACTTACTCAATTCTTGATTTTCCGGAATAAGAAAATCAAATCCACGTTGTTTAGCTATACCTACTAGAGCAGCATACTGAAAGAGTTGATTGCCAATCCTCCCATTCCTACCCAAGTTGTTCATTCCAATAGTCATAATACAATCTCCTTATTTTGTTCAGCAAGAACTGTGTCCGTAATGTCTCCCACATCTAGTGAGTAGAAAGTATGCCAACCTCTAGCATTAGAAGCATACCAATTATTTAATGCTCCACGAGTCATTTTTACCTTTTCCCAAAATTCTCTAGATTGAATCTGATAATGATTATTTAAAATCTCTGGGTCATCAGGTCTACCAACAAATGATAAGTTAATTGTACGTCCATTAGTAGGTATCTTGTGTATGTTAAATGATTTAACACCAAATTTAGTATTAGATATTTGCTTTGGAGCCCAAAGATGAAACCACTCAGGTTCTTCTTGTCCAGACTCTGCACATTTAGACCTATGCGTCATCCAAACTTGATCTTTAAATTCTGCACGACTAGTAAAGTTCTGAACCAATCCACCCTCAGGATGTTCAAGATGATCGTTACTATTAAACCATACCCAATTAGTTTCTACATTACCATAGTCTTCATACTTTCGCAAAATTTCTTTCAAATCCAATGTCTTAGGACTATATAAAAACTCATCTAGATCAACTTGAGCAATCCATTGAGTTTCTCCACAAATGGGTAGAAAAAACTTATTGTTTACATCTGTTTGTCTACCAGTATACCTTTCTGTTATATCATTCTGAAACAGAGTGACAAACCCCTCATCAATAAATGGTTGCAATATAGGCAGATAGTCATCATCACTAAAATCATTGACCAAGTAAATGTGATCAACCCCATGATGTTTATAGTGAAGAACCCATTCTTTTAGATTCCAACTCTCATTCTTAAAAACTGATGCTACTGATAGATAATGTTTCATAATGTAATACCATGTTTCTTTCTACAATACTCAAACTCTTTTTGAACATCTTCATCACTGATCCTGGATGACAAAGAATCCGAATTAACTCTTTGAGTCATCAGACAGTCATTGAGATAATAACAATCACCGTACTTAGTTCTTAATGAATAGTAAAAATCAATGTCCAATAACATAGATGTCTTAGGATCCCACTTCACATCCATGTCTTTGTTCTTGTAAGAGATAACTGCTACACCACTCATGGTGTTATTACCTCTTGCTCTCAACATATTTTCATTCCATCTTGGCATCAGGAATGTATCAAATGTTCTGCCATCATCTCTGGTATGATTAGTTCCACAAACTAACCACATTTTATCAGAGTTCATCAATACATTGTAAGTTTTTTCTAATGCATCTTTAGTATAAAAGTAGTCATCCATGAACATCATTTTAACAACCTCACCTTTAGCAAGGCTCATTCCAATGTTCATATTAGTTGCAACATCTCCCCTATGATCTTCATCTCTAAAGTAAATGATATTGAGATCGAAGATATTATCATTACAGAAATCTTCAATCTCTGTATCAACACTCTGATCTGTAACAATAACTTCTACTTCTTTAAGTGTCTGTTGTGAGATGGTTCGAAACATATCAGAAAGATATCTGACACCCTTACCACCATACTCATAACAAGGGATGACTACAGATACCTTTATTTCCATACCTTGACACCAGCACTGATACCATCTTCATAGATTTCAAACTTGTATCCGTGTTTGGTCAACCACTCTCGGAAAGCCTTTCTCTCATGGTGATCATAATCAGGTTCATGGCCGTGCCAGTCATCAAATCGGAAGTACAGTTGATCCCACTCACACTTATCAATAAACTTGAATGCTGAGACAGTTGGTTCGTAAATGTCTAGGTCAATATGGATTGCACCGACCTTACCAATACCAAAATCAGATGGTTCTTTCTCTACCATCTCATGAACATCTTCAACAAAGATCTTAATGTTGGGTGAGACGGAACATTTTTTCTTCACATCTTCAACAGTCTTAGGGATCCAAGTATAGGAAGGATCACCAATACGAAATGCACCTTCAGACCAACCAGCATAGGATGGTGTAGGTTGTTGTGTGACCTCCAGACCCTTGAAGTGATCGAAACCAAAGACTTTACGGGATGGATTCTTCTGTCCAATAGGGAGGATTGTACCACCACTACAGACACCGAACTCTAGAATATCTCCTTCTCCTCCAAACTCTTCAATACGTTCTGCAAAGGTAACATGATTAAGAGTATATGCTGCTGTGTTATTATCGGTTCTACATGGACCCTCAGGAAATACATTATCCACCTCTACAAAAGAAGGGGCATTATAAACAAATGACATAGTAATAATGAATCTGGAATATTTATCGAGAATTAAAACCCTCCACTTCTATACCAGGTGGAAGGTTATTATGAAACCCAAATGGAATTATACCACGATTCTCAGGGACTGGAGACTCATATGAGAAGTACTTTGCAATCTTAATAGGAGCAATCTTACATCCACACTTCTCATATAAGTGTTTGTTATGCACAGTAATATTACCGTCTTCATTTGTGTTAGTGCTACCGAACATCTTGTAAAAGTCTGATGCAGTTTCTGCAACGTTGAATGGAATCCATGTGTGTGTTGGGACCTCCAAAAGTTTCTTTGATCGGAAAGAGAATCCACCATTTCCTACTCTTTGATGTTCACCAAAAGGGGTAATATATGCTCTTTCTCGATATGGCCAGGGAGCACCAATATAATCATAATCATAAAACTCGTCCATCCAAGCATCCGGATTAAGTATAAATGCATGATCCTGAATGAGGAGAACATATTCCGTATCAATATGCTTATAAAGGTGATATAGAATATAGTAATTATATTCATCAATGTTGGTGAGTGGTCTGACTTGTTCCTCTACTAAAATACCATCAAGGGTTAATTCGTCTTTGTACTTGGTGACATACTCAGGGGTGGTAACTAACTTGACCTCCCCAAAGTTTGCAACACTTTTACAAGTATGAAGTGCCTTGATGGTTTCTTCTATTCGATTTGTATTGTCAATCGCAAAGCATGTAACTCTGGATAGATCAAGCATTCTTAAAGTCCTCTACTACTTGTCCAATGTAATCAATCATATCATCATTAATCACAGGAGAACAACCAAGAAAGAATACTTCGTTAAGAACCTTATTGGCTTCAGGATACTTCATTGCATCATCAAGATTTGAATAACCAGGATGAAGAAGGATATTACCTGCAAAATAATTACGAGTCTGAACTTTGTTCTTTTCAAGGTGAGCAACAAGAGAATGTTTTAATTTCTTGTCGTCACATACGATAGGAACACCAAACCAACTTGTCTCACTGTCTTCACGTTCGTTGACAACACGACAACCAGGAATAGTCTCAATAATCTTTTGAATTTTCTCTTTGTTCTTTCTACGAAGTGAGTGAATCTCAGAAAACTTCAGTAGTTGAACAGAACCCACAGCACCTTGCATGTCAAGTGGTTTCAAGTTGTAACCCATCTGCGAGAACACATACTTATGATCAACAATGTCTTCGTAACCATCTAACCAAGTATCAAAACGACGGCCACAGACTCCGTTAGAGAGTAGGTTTTGTTGACCTACACAATAACATCCACGACCCCACCAAGCAAAACTGCGAGCAAGATCAATAATTGCTTTGTTATTTGATGATACCATACCACCTTCAATGGTGCAGATATGGTGTGCAGGATAGAACGAACATGATGCAGCAACTGCATGTTTGGTTAGATATTCTTCTTTGTACTTACTACCAAGACTATCACAGTTATCAGCAATAATATGGATGTCCTTACTCTTACATAGATCTACAAGTCGATCCATGTCATATGGATTACCAAGAACAGGAGAAGAAAAAACTGCACGAGTTTTTAATGTAATCTTCTCTTCAACCTGATCCATATTCCAGTTCAGATCATTCCAGTTAATATCTACGAAGACTGGTTTCAGACCATTCTGTACCAGTGGTGCAATTGTTGTTGCAAAACCACAAGAACATACAATGACCTCATCACCATCTTCCCATCCGAAGTATTTCTTCAGAGCAGCGATCATCACCAGGTTTGCAGATGAACCAGAGTTCACCATGACTGAATGATCAAACTCAAAGTGATCTGAGAACTCTTTCTCAAACTTGTTTACCTTTTCACCAGAAGACAACCACTTACCTTTCATCACTGCATAGATAAGTTCTTGAGCTTCAAGATCATTCCAATATGGACCAGAGTAGTAAACATTGTTACCTGGTTTCCAATCTTTATTTGCCATGAAAGGAAAGACATTATCGTCTATTTCCTTAGCATCTTTGATGAAATTATCAATGAGTTGGTACATATTATTCTACAGTTTGATTTCTAGTATACAATGGATTCTTGGATCTGTAAATATCCCATTCTTTCTCACACTCAGTTCCACAGAACTCTTTACCATTTCTATCAATATAGTCCCAAGTTGGTACAATCATATCATCACCTCGCCACCATCCGTCAGATGTTTTATGGTCAAACCAATACTTAGGAGCGATTACTTTCTTTACTTCTTCACTTGTCCATACAGGCCAGAAAGAAAATGTCGATGCAGACATAATTACATTCCTAGCACTATATAGGATTGACCAATCAACCCCAATATTACCACCTTTATATTTGAAGAATCCAGTTCCTTGTTCAATATCTTCCTGTTCAGAAAGAGTGGTAGCACCTACAACCTTTGCCCATGGAATAAACTTGTTTGCATTCTCTGGATCATCAGTCACCACTACAAACTTCATGTTGGGATTATACTCCAACATACGATTACGTGCATCCTCATAGAACTTAGGTTCCAACCAGGATGCAGTAATTAAATACTCACCACCTCGAAAGTGAATAACACAAGTATCATCATCAGAGTAATCTCGAACATCAACATTAGTTTTCAACCATTCTCTGATATTATCTTTTTGACCATCTAAGTATGTCAAACATTGAAACAATCCATCAATTTTTGAATTGTCGGGAAGATTATCCCACAAATCATAATCAAAGAAAATGCCATCATGACCACATTGTGGCAGAGGAATAGATTCTTCACGAATATAATTAGATATCCCTTGAGGAAGAGATGCAGGAGTTTGACCTTCTCTAGGTGTAGATCCTCCTATTACTTCTTCACCAAAATCAAAATCTGGCATAAATTTTCTTGCCTTGAATGGAGTGGTCTTCATGACTCCCCATTTGTATCCATGTCTATGTGCAAGGATTCTAGATACGACAAGATTCCAGATCTGGTTTCCCAGCCCAGAACCCCTGTAGATTTCAGTAACAATCATTTGATTAGATAAGAATACTTCTCTTGGTTGTCAATTAGGTATTGTGGGAATCGATCCTCATCAAAGTGACAAATACAATAAGATGCATTGTCCTGACCAAGTGGTGATCTACCATCCTTAAGTCGTTGTTCCAACTCACCAATTAATCTATCATTATTCAACTCAGTATGAGCAGAAGATTTAATTTTCTTCATGACTCGATCATATATTGTAGTCTCTTCATCACTACCAACCGTACTCCAATGCCAACCACCTGGATAGATACGGAGATTATTTTCTTTTGGTAGTTCACGTCTCATACCAGTTAAAGTGTACTTCTTCAGTGTAGCAAAGTCACACATCTTTGTACCGATCCAACGTGGACCTTCTTCACCATAAGAAAAGTCTTGAGTCTGAGAGACAATAGTACCACTAGTTTCAAACCAATTTAAGGCAGCTTGATAGTTATCTTGTGCAAAATTATAGACCGTACCAGGTTTATAGAAGTCTTGAATATTTTCAATAACTTCAGGATTTGGAACTTCATCCAAATCACTCCAAATGATTACATCCTCATCGGTACAATGTTCTTTTAGAACTTTCAATATACTATCTTTATAGTATGTGTCTCTCATGAAGGACTCTCTCTTGACATTGTATTCAAGACCTTTTGCCTGAAGTTCTTCTTGAGTCGGTTCTTTGATCTTCGTATAGATGATCTTATCTTTAAACTTTTTAAATCTCTTGTCTGTTTTCTTAAAAACAAATTCTTTATTCTCACCAGAGAAGGTTTTGCCACCTTCACTGAATACAAAATAATCAACATAAGGATCAAGGAGATTCATCCTAATCTCCAATAGATCTAACTCATAACCAAAAAGAAATACGTCAAATACCTTCATGTCAGTCTCTCAGTTTAAACAATGCGTCACCACCCATCACATCAGTGTATGGCCAATTCTGTGCTAATTCATATCCAGGAAGAAGATCACTCACAGTTTGAAGGTTGGTTGCACCTTCATACATTTCCTCTTCATGATACTCAGTATAAATGTAACTAATCTTACCAATCATGTTCTTTGCACCAAGAAACACTTCTTTCTCTGCACCTTGAACATCCATCCATAAAAAGTCAATGTGATCAATACCATGTTCCTCACATAAAGAGTCAAGACTACGAGTATCTACAGTAATCTTTTCATCATATTTAATGAATGGCCACCTATTACCACGAGGACCACCACTAATAATAGTTTTGGGTTCAAGAATAGATCCAGAATATCTACCAAAATCTACACCACCATCAGGTGCATTGATATTTCTTGATCGTGTAAATGTAGTTACACCATCTTGTGCTGCAATTGCACAAGGAGTAAAAGTGTGACGATTATCTGTTCTAAGTTGAGTATTCCCAACACCTTTAACATCCTTACCATTATCAGCAGACATGGCTTTAATATTAGTAGGATCAGGATCAAAACTGTAAAGTTTTAAATTAGAACCAAACTGCCTAAGAAACTCCTTTGTATCAGTTCCATCTGCACAACCGACTTCGAAGATAACCAAATTTTCACGGTTACCTACCATTTCGTGGATTTTACTAATTGAAATTCCCATATCAAATCAACCTTTATTTTTTAATTGTGTTTGAATCCATTTATATGTTTTGTGAATACCCTCTTCTAGAGTCTGAGAGTAATCCCAACCAAGTTTCTCACGGATGAGATCATTGTTAGAGTTACGTCCACGAACACCAAGAGGACCATCGATATGAATCTTCTGAACTTCTTTATCTGCAACACGGGCAGCAGTATCTACAAGTTGATTGATAGTCACCATCTCCTCAGAACCAATATTAACTGGTCCCATAAAGTCACTATCCATCAATCGTCTAGTTGCTTCAATGCATTCATCAATGAACAGGAAGGAACGAGTTTGTAACCCATCTCCCCACACCTCGATAGATCCACCTGACTCCGGGAGGTAAGCAACCTTGCGACAGATTGCAGCTGGTGCTTTCTCTCTGCCACCGTCCCAGGTTCCTTCAGGTCCGAAGATATTATGATACCTAGCAACCCGAACAGGGATGCCATGGTTACGATTGTAAGCAAAGTAGAGACGCTCAGAGAAGAGTTTCTCCCATCCATACTCAGAGTCTGGGTTTGCGGGGTATGCTGATTCTTCACGACAATCAGGGTTATCAGGGTCGAGTTGATTATGTTCTGGATACATACATGCTGATCCAGAGTAGAAGATCTTTGTCTTATTCAGTTCTGTAATTTCATTCCATTTACGTTGCTCTTCAAGAACGTTTAGATTGATGGACACAGAGTTGTGCATGATATCTGCATCGTTCTCTCCGGTGAAAACGAAACCTGCACCACCCATGTCAGCAGCAAACTGATAGATTTCATCAAAGGGTTCCAGAAATTTATCTACGATACTGACATAAAAGTTTCCGGTTTCTCCAGCATAACGAATACATCGAGCAACAAAACGTGTATTTCTCAGATCACCAACAACGAACTCATTTGCATGAGATGCACAATACTCAGGTTGTTTAAGATCTACTCCACGAACCCAATACCCCTCAGAACGAAGTCGTTTAACCATATGACTTCCAATAAATCCACCAGCACCAAGTACGAGTGCTGTCTTTGTATATTCAGACATAAAACAATGAGACTCCTATTATATATACTATCAAAATCAAAATAAAAAGTCAATACAAATCACATAATTTATGTAACCCTTCAAGAAGATTCATTTCACAAAAAAATCCAAGATCCTTTAATTTTTCAATATTTAATGTCATATTCTTGACCTGAATATATTTTTGGTTCTCAGGCATTGAAACATCAATGAGTTCACTTTTACTTCCAAGAATATCTCTAGCAGTTGTGATGATAGACCTAAAAGACTGCGAAGTTCCAGAAGCAATATTATAGATTTCATTTACTTCTCCCTTTTCAATAACCAGATCAATAGCCCTACAGACATCATTGACTGACATATAATCTTTCAGATAATCTCCTCCATCAAACAACTTGATTGGTTCGTTATTCTTAAGAAGACTAATCATGTACCCAAGAACATTCTTTCCTGGCGTAACTGTCTTATCAAAACCATACACATTACCAATTCTCAGAATTCTATATTTAATTCCAAAAGTCTTGCAGTATGAAATTAAAAGTTGTTCAGCAGTTCGTTTTGTAATAGAATAAAATCCTGTTGGATTACAACTATGCCATTCTTTATAGTCAATAATATCATTGCCATAAACAAATCCGGAACTGATAAAATTAAAAATGATATCTCTATCTTTACATTTAGATAAAATATCAACAAAAAGATTTAAATTTGTATCAATATCAATGTGTATATCTTTAAATACATTTTGATTCGTTGTTGTACTAATAAAGTAAAGAGATTGATTGGTATCAAAATCTTTACTATTCCTATCAATTCTTGTTATTTTATCTGGATACTTTTCGCAAAAAGTATTTCCAATATATCCAGTAGATCCAAATACAGAAATATCATTCATACTTATCACATCTAATAAAACTTTTTCCTTTTTACTATTATACAAAAAAGGACGGTTTATGCAACCATCCCTTCAGGTCTTGCCATGCACGCCACTTACTCTTTGACCAGGAGCAAGAAACTGGACGGTAGTAACCCACCCGCACCAACGGCATTTGAGAGATGCCGTAAACTCATAAGAGGGTCATAATGACTCCACCAGGTCTAGTTTTCAGACGATACCGAGTCTCTAACATAACAAGAAACACCATCTGGATCTAACCAACAAGTGTATTCATAATCCTCCATAGCAGTCATCAGTTGCAATTCATTATCACAGAGATACATATCACGATAACGACCGGTATATGAATCTGCTTTTTGAATACGACAATCTGGTTTACCATTGATTTCCAAAGTGCCAACTTGGATATAACGATAAGGAGACCGTTCAAGAAGAACGGTTGGCTTTTTCACAACATTCATCAGGCAACCTCAACAGAAATTTTTAGATCAGAATAAAGGCAGTCCATCATGATTTCATAATCATCAAGTGGATCACCAGAAAAAATTACTCCATTAGATTCATAATATTTACGAACCTTCTTAAATAATTTTGGACTTTTTACATCTAAGAAAATTTCACCTTTTGCAGCATTACGAAGAGTTTCTAAATCTTTGGTCTTGAATTTTTCAGTCAGTGCCATTGTCCGTTTTGATTACCTGTGTATTATAAGGTGTTGTAATTATGTAGTCAAATAAAGTAGGTTCCTATCGCCGCTGCTCCTGAACCTACTGAAGGGGCGCACCGCAGTTGATTTCTCAACTCATATATTATACTACCTATAGTGCCCTCTGTCAAATGGTGCCCAATGCTGCCAGTTGTATTTGTGGACTGCCCACATTCCTATAACAGGAACAAACACAAGACACCATGCCAAAAATCCACAACCCCATGGATTGTTTAATACTGTTCCGCAGAACCTAGCAAAATGTAACATTACTCTTGTAAAATTGAAAGGATAAAAAGAAATAAACCGAATAAAGAATAAAATACTATGAAGGCAATGACCATGTTTTCCATAGTTCTAAAAAGTAACGATCAACTTGATATAAGTCTTTAGCAGGTGGAATTTCATTAATATTTTCAGACCAGTCAATACAAAGTGTTCTCATCTCATGTGTAATTTTATTTGGTACAAACATTCTACCAAATGAAGACATGGCAAACGCATGTCTCATTTTAATGCGATGTTCCATTTCCGTCATATTTGTCACTTTCATAGTAGACATTTTCACCTTTTCTGTGCCCGAAATAGATGGTGGCACATAGAAATGGTATTGTTCCCCAGAGTAAGACATCTGCTAAAGTCATTTTATATTTCCTGGTGATAAACTTTGAAAAATTTTGGAGCAAGTATCAATGGCATAAGGTGCTCCATATACACCAGAGAAGATATAAGATATACCCAACTTAGAACAATACTTCTCTAGTTCCTGACATTTTGTTATGTCACTGTTACTATGATCAATAATGATATCACCCTCCTCAAGTAATGGTAGTAACTCATCAAGTGTGTCTTCTACCTTTACTTCTGGGAGTGTAATTTGAAAGATACCAGGAACTTTTCCGGCACTAGTGTATCTAAGACTATCAGATTTGACTGCTCTAACAAGATACTCTAGTGAAGTTACACATCCACTAA
>Ga0209630_10001243_pt1 | contig 27816 bp, 35 predicted proteins | sample COG_01_FD_184745 | JGI IMG/M metagenome (GOLD analysis project Ga0209630, IMG submission 184745) | Pelagic Microbial community sample from North Sea - COGITO 998_met_01 (SPAdes) (version 2) | ecosystem: Environmental > Aquatic > Marine > Neritic zone/Coastal water | place: Helgoland, sampling... | reverse complement strand
AGAGTACTTGTCGCTGTTGGGGTAGCAATAGTAGCGGTCTGAGTTAAGGTCTGCGTAGGTGTTGGAGTAGGTGGAGCACTTAGAGTACTTGTCGCTGTTGGGGTAGCAATAGTAGCGGTCTGAGTTAAGGTCTGCGTAGGTGTTGGAGTAGGTGGAGCACTTAGAGTACTTGTCGCTGTTGGGGTAGCAATAGTAACGGTCTGAGTTAAGGTCTGTGTCTCAGGAGTAGAGTTTATGGTTTCAGTAGGAACCTGAGTAGGAGGTGGCTCTGGGACACAATTATCAGAATCAAAATTTAGAGTTCTCGTTGTAAAAGGAGATAATAAATTTGATGCCTTAATAAGGGTTCCTGGATTTGTACATTCCCCCTCAACTAAATTACCTGCAACAAGATTATATCCAGAACCAACTGGCTTTAAACCCTCAGAACCTCTTCTTTGAGAGGTTTGAATATTAATGTTAGATAAATTAGGCATTATGTTTTTCTATAACCGAAAAGTTAGCCCCATTAAATGTTCCCATTATTCTGCATTTAGCATACTTAAAATTCCATGTATCAAAATGTAAAATTCCATCTTTATTCCTGCCATTATTAATTTGATAGTTAGCAATTTTTACCCATCTTCCTTTTAGATTACTTCCATATATAAAAAAAGCAGCATCTGTTCCTGAATTTACCCCGTTACATATGACTTGATAGGCATGTTTTGTAAAATTCTCTACAAGAATTGTAGATGTTTGGGTAGGGATAACTATTCCGTCTAGCGAACGAATAGGCTCAGGACCTATGTTTTCTGACGCCTCTACCCTACCCATTTTATTAGGCGTTATGTTTTTCTATTACATCAACCGACGTTAATCCATTTGCAACAGTAATTGTAATCTTACATCTAGCATATTTGAAATTCCAAACATCACTATACATTATTCCTTCTGTATTATTTCCACTGTCAATATCGTAACTAGCTATAGTTTGCCAATTTGTAGCATCAGCAGAATAATCCCCAGACTTCCCACCATCGTCATTAGTGCATTGTATTTCAAATGTAGCATCTGTACTGCCTCCGACAGAGCCTCCGTAAATTACTTGATAAGAATGAATTGTGAAATTAGAACTATGGAAAACCGAACTTGTTGTGGTGGCGCTTGCGTTTTCTATACTCCTAACTTCGTGTGGACCTATATTTTCTGATACTTCTACTCTTGACATTTTATACTCCTTTAATTAAAATTTTAACCTATTGTAGGTTACACTATAATTATAATTAAAAGAGTTTTTTTTTAAAGTTTTAAAAAATTGTGTACCATAAAATAATAATTAAAAATCGTCTTCTAACGAACCGCTTTGTTGGTACTCTCTAACCCTTCTCTCGAAGAAATTACCCATTGCTTGAACATCAACAACTTCCCCAAGCCAAGGAAATGGGTTTTTATCACTTGGAAAACGATAATCTAAACCTATAGATTCCAGTCTTCTGTTACCTATGTAATGCATGTAGTCAACGAACATTTCAGCATTCAATCCAAGTATTCCTGTGGGCAATACATCGTGAGCATAGGCTATTTCAAGCTCTACAGCTTTTTTAATATGTTCAACAAATTCATTTTGAATTTTCTTAGTCCAAATAGAAGGGTTTTGCTCAATTAAAGTGTTAATTAAATAAGTTCCAAATGCTATATGAGAACTTTCATCCCTAAGAGTGTATTTTATTTGATCGGAAATTCCTTGAAGTTTATTTTGCCTACCTAATGCTAGAAGCATGGCAAATCCACTAAAAAAGAATGTACCCTCACAAACGATCCAATAAGTTAAAAAGTTACGTAGTATTTCTTGCTTTCCTTCTTTTGAGTGAGCATTAAAGTCTTGACGGCTAATATCATTTGTAATAGATATTAAAAAGTCATCTTTAGCTTTTATGCTTGGAATGTTTTCGTATGCAGCAAAAACCTCTTCAATGTTAAGATCTAAGCTGTCACAAATATATACGACTGTTAAATTGTGAAGACTCTCTTCAAATGCTTGACGAAGAATGTATTGACGACATTCAGCATCCGTAACATAACGGAAAGCAGATAAAAGCAAATTATTACCAACCAAAGACTCGCTTCCAGCGAAAAATCCAAGACAGCGTTTAACAAGTAGTTTTTCATCTTCTGTAATTTCATTATTCTTCCATTGTTTTATATCATTTTGCATTGATATTTCTGTTGGCATCCAATTGTTAGCACAACTTTTTAAAAATAAATCCCAAGCATACTTATGCTTGTGAGGTAGTATTCTGTTTACACCAGCAACGTTTTTAGTTAAAAGCTCTCCTGTTTTTGTTTCCATAATTTATAATAACGACTATAACATAAAGAAAAGATCATGTCAAATAAAAAAATTATTTTATTCTTACTTCTTTCCAGATTATTTTTTTATCTTCAACTTGTTTTTTTATTCTTTTTTGATTTTGATTCAATTTAGCATTACCACTTTTAATTTCTATAAAAGCAATTTCCTTATCTCCAAAAGATATGTAATCAATAGGCTTCCCTAAAAAACTACATTGTTCTGGGTTGAAATCGAATTGATCTAAGAACGGAGCAAGAGTTTCCGCTATAAGCCCTAATCTAACTTCACTACTCTTTTTTTGAGAAGTTATTTTTTTTCTGTTTTCTGACTCTTCTGCGAACTTGTCTTCTAGCTCTTTGATTTTATTTAAATAAATATTTTCTTTTTCATCTAAATCTAATTTTCTTTCTGATATAGATTGTTGTTGAGATTGGAAAGATTCTTGAAGAATTGATATGTTTGATAACAAAGAAGATTCTCTATTAGAAAAGTCAACTGAAATACTGGAGACTTGTTCCTTGAAGGAATTTCTTTGTTTTTTTAAAGTTAAAGACAAAAAAAGTACAACACTAAGTAAAAAAGTGCAGGATATAGCCAAAAAAACTTCCAAACCAATTATCTTCTCTTACTTGGGATCGCATAAAAACCAACAACCATAAAGCATAAGTCCATAAAAGAACTTAAAAGAAGCCCTCCTGTCAAAGTGACTACATCCCAGTCATTTCCTCCAGCTATCCAAGAAAAAATACCAAGCCTAGCTCCATCACCTTTAGGGACGATTATTTGATAAGATATCTCTGGATTCATGGCATAATAAAGCATTAAATAGCACATTGTAAATGTGATACTCATAAATAATATACGCCGAGTAATTTTAACAAAAGGATCTTTAGCTTGTTCGGATTGATTCTTTAATAAAGCATCCATCATAGCTTGATCCCTGGCAGCTAGCATAAGTTGATCTTGGCGTTTCTGCTCTAGCCAAGCATTTACTAAGTTAGCCGCTAGCTTTATGCCAGCTCCTAATACTGTATTAAAGATCGGCCCCATCAGGGAAGCGAGTCGTAATCGTCTTTACTGCAAAATTTAGTCAATTTAGTTCCATCATCATCAACTGCCTTAAGAGCATATCTAATTGAAAGCTTTCCAGTTTTTGTAGTCTTCTTGTATTCTATTTTCTCAACAGAAGATTCGGAAACCTTAACTTTTTCTTTTTTCTTTACGTTATAAAATTCTATCATGGTATGTTATTGTAATTTAATTTTCAATTAATTCAAAATTATTTTTGTTTTTTAAGTTTAATTTTATCTTTTCGGTTTTCGATTTTCGATTTTTTACAAAAATTGATTTCACTATAAGATTAAGATCTTCTTGTTTTGAAATTTTTTTAAAATCTTTTTGAGAAAAAATTCTTGAACAATTAAAGTTTATTTTGGGGAAATCTTTTGTATATAAATTTATATTTTTATTAAAAATATAAAAAGAAACAATAATATCTAAAGAGCTATTTAAACTATATATGTAATATATTAATTTTTGCAAGTAAAATTTATAATTATTTTCATTTTTAAAAATTTCGTTTTCATTACAAAATCCATCTATGATTAGATAATTTAAACTTTTAACTGATTTATAGAAATCATTATCATTTATAATACTTTTGTATGTTTTTTCTATATCAGTAGAATTTATGAAGGAAATTAGAACATTATTACTTAATGATTTTATAGAGTTTTCGTAATAGTCTTTATTCTTACTTGTGATAATTCCAACATTCATATTACTGACAAGACTCGCATTCAACTCCACTCTTCATAGCTTCAATACTGCAAGCGGTTGGTTCTGAATCTTCACTTGATGTTGATTTCTCAACTTTGCTTGCGGCTCTATTTCTTAAATAATATGTTGTTTTTAATCCCGACTCCCAGCAAGACATGTAAATATCATTTAGATATTTTAACGAAGTTCCCTTGTTATAAAGATTGAAACTTATAGCTTGATCAATCCACTTTTGACGAGCTGCTGTTGCTTCGATTAGTTTTAACATGTCTCTATCAAAAGCTGTTTTGTATTTTTCTTTTAAATCTTCTGGAATATTTCCATTTGCCAAAGATAAGTCTCCATCAATGCTTTTTACAAAAGATGCAATTTTAGCATTCCAAAGCCCTCTATCTTTCATATCTTTAACAAAATGAGGGTTAGTGATATAAAAGTTTCCACTTTTGTTTTCATAAACAAATAAAACAGAAAAATTAGGTTCTATACTCTGCTCCACTCCATTAATATATCCAATAGTAGCAGTAGGAGCAATAGCCATAACATTAGAATTTCTCATGCCATGCTCATTAACATGCATTCTAACTTTTTGCCAATCTTTAAAAGTTTGACCTTTTCCAGTTAAAGGTTTACCAGTGACAGATTCTTTAGGTACTTCTTGTTTTCCCTTGTAGACCATAAGATTATTATAGGAGTCTATCGGAAAAGTTCCTTGGTGCCAAAGAGAACCTTCGTAGGTTTCATAAGAACCTCTTTCTTGAGCAAGTAGCGAGCTTGCATAGATAGCATGCATTGAATAAAACTCAAAAAGTTTATCATTAAATTTTACACCTTCATCGCTATCTATATTAATATTTTTTATATGAAGAATGTCATGAATGCCCATCATTCCTAAACCTATAGGTCTGTTTTTTAAATTTGAATTTTCAGCCTCTTTTGTTGGATAAAAATTAATATCAATCACATTATCCAATATTCTTATTGCAGTGTGAATAGTGGACTCTAGTAGATTGTAATCTAAATCGCCTTCGTCTATATGATTTACTAAATTAATAGATCCAAGATTGCAAACAGCTGTTTCTCCAATTTCCACTTTTTCACCACTTTTATATTTAGAAGCTTTAGTGTGGAGAGTTATTTCTGTGCAAAGATTAGAACTATGAACAGTTCCTTCATGCTGATTTGTATAACGAATATTACATGGATCTTTAAATGTATTCCATGGGTGAGAAGTTTCAAATAAAACTTTTAACATTTTTTTCCATAATTCTTTTGCAGGAGTTGTTCTATAGTTTTTTATCAAACCTTCTTCAGCTTTATCGCATAGTTCATTATATTTTTTATCAAATTCTTCTCCGAAACAATTATGGAGATCTGAATCTTTAGGATCAAAAAAGTACCAAACATCTTCATTTTGAACTCTACGCATGAATTCATCTGGAATCCAAGAGGCAGTATTCATGTCATGACAACGAAGTCTATCATCACCAGTATTTCTCCTTAAATTTAAGAACTCTTCATAATCTAAATGCCAAGGCTCAAGATATGCGCAACCAGCACCTGGACGTTTGCCGCCTTGATTTACTGCGATTAAAAGATCATTATAGATTTTTAACCAAGGAATAAGACCACTAGAGATACCATTAGTCCCAACGATATGAGAGCCTGTAGATCTAAATGGAGTGACGTCTAGACCCAACCCCCCAGCAAATTTCGATTTTCTAGCTTCTTGCCAAGCTCCATCAAATATACCATCAATACTATCGTCAAAAGTATTAAGATAACAAGAGCTTAATTGAGAATGAGAGGTTCCACTATTAAACAAAGTTGGCGTGGATGGAGTATAAAGCATTTTACTAAATAAATTATAAAATTCTATAGCTTTTGCATCTTTATCTTCTTCATTTAAAGCTAAGCCCATTGCCACTCTCATCCAAAAAGATTGAGGAGCTTCCATTATTTTATCATCAATCCTAATAAAATATCTGTCAGTGAGGATTTGTATTCCTAGGTATTTAAAATTAAAATCTCTACGAATTTTTATAGATTCTGATAGTTTTACGAGATCAAAATCTAAAAGCTTTTTGTTTAATCTACCTTCTTTTACTAGCTTTTTAATTCCTTGGATAAAGCTTTTTCTATACTGGAGTTTAAATGTATCAGAATCAACGCCCTCTTTAAATACTTCTTTATATAATGTATTGAGCAATAATTGAGCTGCTGCTCTAGAATAATTAGGCTCTTTTTCTATTTTTTCTCTAGCTGATAATATTAGAGCTTGATCGATTTGCTTTGTCGTTATTTTATCAAACAATTGAAGTTGCGCATCTAGGACTATTTCACTAGCGGAAACATCTTCTATATCTTCGCATGCTCTTTGTGCGCTTAAATTTATTTTTTCTACTTGAAAGTTTTCTAGTCTACCGTTTCTTTTTTTTACGTTAATTTCCATATCTTGCATTATTTTTTTTACACAGCATTTTTGCTATTTTTACTTTTATCTTAAAGAAAAAAGTTTTATCTTACGATAACATAAAAAAAGTGTAAAAGCAAGCTTTTTTTTTACTTTCTTGAATCAGCTGATTCTTTGTTTTCTAAATACCAATCTAGTGTTTTCCTAAGTCCTTGATTGAAAGGCATAGGATTAAAATCTGGAAGAACTTCTTTCATTCGAGAAACATCTAAAACTTTTCTAGCAACTCCATTAGGTTTTGAAGTGTCCCAATCTAGAGAGCCCTTAAAATTTAAATTTTCAGCTACAATTTCTGCTAGTTCTTTAATTGATGTTCCAATTCCAGTTCCTATGTTAATAGGTTTAAGATCGTGTTCAAGCTCCACAGACATAGCTAAAGCTCTAGCTGCATCTCCTACATATATAAACTCTCTTTCTGGACTTCCATCTCCCCAATTTATAATTTTATCTGAACCTTTTTCAACCTCATCTGAAAACCTCTTAATTAAGGCTGCTACAACATGAGATCTATATTCTGTAAAAACATCATGTTCTCCATATAAATTTGTTAAGATAAGATGATTGCCTTTTAATCCATGTTGTTTATAGTATGCACCCTGAGCAATTATTTGAATCTTTTTTGAAGATCCATAAGCTTCTACTGTATCATGAAACGCTCCATCCCAAAAATTATCTTCGGACATATTACCATCAACTAATGCGGGATATGCACAAGCAGAGCCTACAGCAACTACTTTATCTACTCCACATTCAGATGCAGCCTTGTATAAATTTATGGTCATTAAGGCATTGTTATGAAATAAATTAGCTGGTTCGGAATTACATATACCAATACCTCCGTAATAAGCCGCAGAATGAATAATAACTTCTGGGTTATTTTTTTTAATAAATTTTTTTAAATTTTTAAGATCATATAAATCCATTTCGGATGACCTTGGGGACAAGACTTGATACCCAAGTTTTTCACATTCTTCTACAATCCTACGTCCAAGAAATCCTGAACCTCCTGTTACTAATATTTTTTTATACATTTTTATACTGGTTCCTACTATCTAGTACTGGGCAAGCTTGAATTAGTTCGTTAATGCCTTCTTCTACAGTTTTTTCAATAAAGAATCCAGCATCATTAATTTTCTTGTAAGAAACTTCATAATTTCTTTTATCTTCATCTTCTCCAAATTCTGCAAAGTGAAGATAATAATCAACTTTCTTTTTAATCATTAATGCAATTTCTTCTTTATTATAATTATTAAAATCTCCACCAACATTAAAAGTATTGTTTTTCATTGAATCGTAATTTTCAATTGCATAAACAATTCCTCTAGCCATATCATCGACATGAACAAAAGTTCTTTTAAATGTCTTCTCAAACATAACTAAAGTTTTATCGTTCACTGCTTGATAAACGAAATCATTAATTAAAAGGTCGAGCCTCATTCTTGGAGATAATCCAAAGGCAGTTGCGAAGCGATAAGCTACAGCGCCATTCTCATTGAGAAAAATGTTTTCAGCTTCAGTCTTTGTTTTGCCATATAAGCTAATCGGATTCAGTGGAGTCTCTTCTGTACAAACTTCGTTTTCTATAATTCCATAATTAGAACCTGTTGATGCATAAACAGTTCCTTGATCTTTAGAAAGTAAAGAGGAAATTAATTTAGATGAGTCTACATTAACTGTAGTTGCTAAGTCTGGATTTTTTCTACAAGCAGGAAATCCGACAATTGCAGCAAGATGAATTACAAATTCAAAGTTAGGCACCAAATCGTTCATTAAAGATTTATCTCTAGCATCGCCTTTGATAAATTTAAACTTTGGGTTTTTAAAAAATGGAATAATTGTATGTCCATTATCATACATTAGGTTGTCAACTACACAAACCTTAAAACCTTTTTCCAAAAGCTTTGGCACTAAAACTGAGCCAACATAACCAGCTCCTCCTGTTACTAATATTTTCATAAGTTGTTTTTGAAATAATTTATTGTTTTTTCCAGACCTTCATTTAAATCAATTAAAGGAACCCAGTTTAAATTTTTTTTTGCAAACGATATGTCAGGTTTTCTACGTATTGGATCATCTAGAGGTAAAGGTTCGTTAATTATAATTGATTTAGATTTTGTTTTTTCTAAAATAATTTTCGCACAATCAAGAATTGTGAATTCATTTGCATTTCCTATATTGACGGGTTGATAAATGCCTTCTTTATTCATAAGTTTTATCATGCCACTTACCAAATCATCTACATAACAAAAAGATCTAGTCTGAGATCCATCTCCAAAAATAGTGATATTTTTTGACTTTAATGCTTGAGTTATAAAATTAGAAATAACCCTGCCATCCTTAGGGTCCATGTTTGGACCATAAGTATTAAATATTCTCATAACCCTGATATCAACATTATTCTGTCTATGGTAATCAAAAAAAAGAGTTTCAGCACACCTCTTACCTTCGTCGTAGCAAGATCTAATTCCAATGGGATTAACATGGCCCCAATAAGATTCTTTTTGTGGATGAATCTCAGGGTCACCATAAATTTCAGATGTAGATGCTTGTAGAACCCTAGCTCCAATACGTTTTGCCAGTCCAAGACAATTAATTGCCCCCATCACTGAAGTCTTAACTGTTTTTATTGGGTTATACTGATAATGAACAGGCGATGCTGGGCAGGCTAAATTGTAAATTTGATCGACTTCAATTTTAAAAGGATCTACGACATCATGTCTAATAAGTTCAAAGCTATCATAATCAAAAAGATTCAGTATGTTTTCCTTACGACCTGTAAAGAAATTATCCAAACATATAACTTCATTTCCTTCGTCTAATAAGCGTTTGCATAAATGGCTTCCTAAAAAACCTGAACCTCCTGTCACTAATATTTTCATAATTTACTCAAGCTTTCTATCAAGTTCTTTATTTTTTGGTTTTGATACAGCAGCCGCTTCATATTCCCAATCTTTGTTTTTTCTTACTGATAAATTTCTATCCCATGCAGCTTGAAGAATAAGAGGATTTATGTCATTATCTTTCATAATAGAAATTAAACTATTGATATCTTTTGGAAAACAAGTTCCTCCAAAACCCATGTCTCCATCATGGCCTGGAACCTGAAAATGACTAATTCCAATTCTTCCGTCTGATAAAACCCCTCCTATAACTTTTTCCCAGTCTAAATTTAATTTTTCAGAAAGTAAATACATTTCATTAAAGAAAGAGACTTTTGTGGCAAAAAAACAATTAGCTATATATTTAACCATCTCAGACTCTTTGCTTTTCATTGTCAAACATTGAACTCCAGGAAATCTAATTTTAAAATAGTCTTTTATAATATTTAACTTTTCAAAACATTCTGAAGATTTATTCTCGCAATCTGTTTTAGAGGGATATCCGATGATATTTCTCGAAGGGCATATAAAGTCAATTTTTGCAGCCCTTGCAGTTAAAAATTCAGGAGAGTGAAATATATTAAGCGAAGGGTATTTGGATGATAAATCGTCCGTTGTTCCGACTGGAACGGTAGATTTTATTACAAAAGAACATTTAGCTTTTTTTTCATTAGCTTCATTAAATACATTTTCTATTGCAGATAAGTCGGCAGATCCAGAAAGGCTCATTGGTGTAGGAACGCAGACAAATACAATATCAGCATTAAAAACTTCCTCAATAGTATGAGTAGATCTCTTTTGGTCTTTATCGAAAATTTTTAAAGATTTACAATAATGCCTAAAGCCTGAAGATACTGAAGCTCCAACAAAACCATTGCCTATTACCCCTATATTTATATTTTTTAAAACGTCACTCATGATAATAAATCATAATCATGATTATACATTTTTTCGACTAAATCTCCAAAAGAATATTTTGGCTTCCATCCTAATTTGTTAATCGCTAACGAGGGATCACCCTTTAATAAATTAACTTCCGCTGGTCTGTAATATTCGGGATTGACTTTTACTAGAATATTTCCGTTATCATCTGAGAATTTTTCATCGACTCCACTCCCAGAAATCGAATATGTTATTCCAGCATGCTTAAGACAAGTGGTTATGAAATTTCTAACGCTATTAACTTCTCCACTTGATAATACATATTCCTCTGGATCTTCTTGATTGAGCATTAACCAAACACCTTCGGTGAAGTCTTCGGCATCGCTCCAATCTCTCTCTGCATCCATATTTCCAACTTCTAGTGGGATTATCTCAGAGCTATTCTCTATTGATTTTTTAATCTTTGCGATTGTTGATGTAATTTTTCTGGTAACAAATTCATAACCCCTCCTTGTGCCTTCATGATTAAAGAGCCAACCTTGAACAGCATAGAGTTCATAAGACTCTCTGTATACCTTTACTAGATGCCTAGCTGATGCTTTTGATGCTCCATAAGGGCTTCTAGGTCTAAGAGGATGACTTTCGTCTTGAGGAGAGCAAATAACATCACCAAACTCTTCAGAGGATCCCGCATTATAAAATCTGCATTTAGGTTGATGCGTCCTAATAGATTCAAGTATATCTAAAACTGCAGTAGCATTAACTTCAAAGGTTTGTTTAGGAAAGTCCCAACTAGAGCCAACAAAACTTTGAGCGGCAAAATTAATAAAATAATCTGGCTTGTATTTTAGTATGGCTTGTTCAATACTATGAGGATCAGACAGGTCAATATTTATAAGCTCAAACCTATCATTATTGATGTGTTCAATATTAGTATAATTTGTAACACTAAGCCTTCTTACTCCTCCATAAATTTTATAATCAGTATGCTTAAGTAGATAGTCAACCATTAAGCTGCCATCTTGACCAGAAACCCCAGTTGTAATTATAACTTTACTCATCTTTTAATCCAAGTTCTTGTTTGTACTTCGGAATCCACTCTTCTAGGGTTACTGAAGGACTCCAGTCTAATAACTCCTTAGCTTTAGAGTTATCAGCAAGTGTTTGTTTCGGTTCAAGTCGAGATTCAATATTAACCCTTGGGCCACCTATTAAATCTGCAAGATCATTGACGGAACGATTATCACCATTTCCAATATTTATAACTTCTCCATATCCAACTTTATCTGATTGAGATGCTGAAATATTTGCCCTTACAACATCGCCAACATATGTAAAATCTCTTCTTTGTTCACCATCTCCAACAATTGTCATGGGTTCACCCTTTAACCTTTGATTGGCAAAGATTCCCATCACTAGGCAGTATGCACCTTCTAGCGATTGACGCTCTCCGAACACATTGAAATATCTAAGGCAGACTGTTTCTAGCCCATAGCAAATAGAGAAAACTTTACAGTATTGTTCTCCAATTAACTTTTGCAAGCCATATGGACTTAATGGATTTGTCGGATGAGTTTCTGGAGTTGGGAAAATTTTAGCATTGCCATAAGCAGAAGAAGATGCACTGTAAACAAAACGTTTTATTCCAAGCTTCTGGGCTATCATTAGCATATTTAATGTACCATTAACATTTACATCATTAAAAGTAACTGGATCTTCTATAGATGGTTGTACCCTAGCAAGAGCTGCTAAATGAAAAATAGCATCGCTACCTTTAATAGCTTGCTCTACCCTTTCTGTATATGAAGATAATGCCACAGTTCCCTGCCTGCAGGCATTTATATCAGCTTGAACGAATTCAGCTTTTGGGTTTATGTTTTCTTTTTTTCCTGTAACTAAAGAATCAATGACCACGACTTCATGCCCGTCATTAATTAATTGATCTACTAGATTACTTCCAATGAAGCCTGCTCCGCCTGTTACTGTATATTTCATATATTATATAATAAACTTTTTTTGAAAAAACTAAAGATATTTTGTGGGGATAAAATATTATTAAAATATTCTTTTTGTAGTTTTTTATACTCATTTACATTTCTAATAAGATCTTCTACTTGTCGCTCCCAATTGTTATTCTTGAAATCAATCTCTGGAATATAGTCTTTCCAACTTATTGCAAAATCATAGGTTGTCTTTCTCATTAATATCGGAATGTTGAGTAACCCATAATCAAACATTCTTTGCGTATACTCTCCAACTCCTGGGGGACAAAAACAAAACTTACAGTTAGCGCTTCTTTTGACATATTCGTGGTAGTTCATTTTATTGGCGAAATCAATATTTAAATCAGATGATTTAAATCTCTCTAATATATCTTTTCTGGTTTCAACTTTATAATCTCCAGTGTTTTTATTGCAGCCTAAGTTAAAGTGCTTAAAGTCAGGCCATGCTATATCTTTGTCGCAAGCATTTGGCTTGGGATAATAATAAGCAGTAGGATCAAAAAATAACCCTAGATCATAAGCTTTTGAATGTCCTTGTTGAGCATTTCTATTAGGATTTTTGTATAATTGTTTATATTCATTCTGTACAGACCAAAAGAAAAAAGGGCAAACTTTTCCATTATTATTATTTGCAATTTTTTCAATCTTAGAACTAATTGATGGAGAATAAAAACTTTTAAAAAAAATAAAAGGTTTTCCATTGCATTCTTTAATTACGGCCTTTATTCTTCCTCCGTATTCTTCTATCCCAAAATCTTCATTAATTCCATCAGAAGTATCAATGTATATATTATGATTATCTCCGTAAAACGAAGCAGTTTTTTTAAAAATTTCGTTACCTGATATTTTAAAATTAGAATCACTTTTAAGGTTACTTAAGATATACCAAAAGCGATCTGTATTTAAGAAACATTTATATTTTGCCATTATGAACTAATATTACCGCTTATAATCACAAGCCTGCTCCGCCTGTTACTGTATATTTCATATATTATATAGTATGATTTTTTAAAAAAAAATTAAATAAGATGTCGATCATTTATGTAGTTTATTAACATTTCCGAGGGTCTTGTTTTTGGTTTTGATGGAAGTTTTTTCTTTTTTGAAATAAATTCAGCCTCATTTAAAACAAAATTAGAAATGTCATTAAAAGCATTTTTATGATATTGATATTGTGCGACATTGGGGCAAACTTTTTTGAAAAAATTGCATAACTGCCTTTCTCCTTGTGTATTATCGCCAATTGTTAAACATAAATCAGATATTGTTGGAAAATAAAATAAAGAGGATGGGAGGTATAAGTCTTTATCTATGACAAAGTCAAATTTTCTAGAAGTATAGTTTGAGAAACCGAGAACCTTATTAAAAGGAAAGCCTTTTTCTCTTCTTTTAAATATAATATAAAAATTATTGTCATGTAAAAAATCAATTACATCGTCTATTAACTTGCCCTTCTGTTTATTCCACAAGCCGACCCTAGCTAACTTACCCTCTCGTGCATTTGGGTGTTCAGAACTACCCTCTTGAAGCTTGGGGCGAGAAGAGTCAGACTGCCACGTCTCGGTCATGAAGCATATTTTTTTTGAATTTAAATTTGGCAAAGCGATGTTACCAACGAAATTATATGAAAGATGTTCTTCTGCCCAGCTTCCAAAATATACTGCAGGAGCATGTAATTTGAGAAAGGGTTCTAAGTCTTCTTCATATCTTGCTACATTTAATATAATATTGTTATATGGTGAGTGTTTGAAATTCTTTACTCCATCTAAGCACCAGGAAAAATGTATTAATTTAGATAGATTTACAACAGGATACCACGAAATATATTTGTGAAAAATACCTTGTATAAAAACAAAATATGGTCTAATATCAGAGTATTCTTTTTTAAATTTATCCTCATCTTCTTTCTCATAATAACTCATCAAAGGGATAGGTAGCTTGTTTTTTATGCAAATCTCTTCAATGAAAGAAAATAGCTCTTCTTTTGAGTAATAGTAAAATTGATTTTTTTTATCAAGGATATTGAAAAAACAAACCCAACAACTATCTCCGTTCCTTAGGGATTCCAAAAGAGGGGGTAGCAAATCTTGAAATTCAGACGCTCCGAAAAAATAAAAGGATTTTTTAATATCCGTGGCCATGAAAGTGCTCGTCTTCCTCTATCGCTATAGTTTTTGTTTGAGATTTAGTGTTTACATCTTTTAGTTTTTTTGTATAAAAATACAAATCTTCTGCTAATTTAAAATCAAATTCAGTATCAATATCTATAGTCTCAATTCCCCCCAGTTCATACATGTGGGGATTTTGGCCAACTAAGTTGCCATGAGTTATTAAATTGTTTTTATCTGCAATACATACTCCAAAGGTCAAGTAACTAAGGTCTCCTTTTAGGTCCTGGCTTCTCGGATGATCTGGCCATGAATAATTTAAAGGTTTTTTGTTGTACCAGACATATTCATTTAACTTTTTAATCGTCATTAAACTATCGTAATCGCCAGATCTATATATATCTATACATTCTTTGTAAGTTTCTAAAGAAATAAATGGAGATGTTACTTGGGCTAGTAATAAAGTGTCTGTATTTATACAACGAGCGGCATCCCTCCAGTATTCCACAATTGGGCATTCGGAAGATGCATAAAGCTCTTCTCTCTTATGAATATTAATATTGTATTCAGAAGCAATTTCCCAGCTTAAGGGGCAATTTGAATTAAGAATTATCGAGTCAATATATCCAGACCTCTTTAGTTCAATAATTTTCTCAATTTTAATTCTTAGAAGATTTGTGTCTCCGAATTTTCGAATATTCTTTTGTTTAACTCTTTCAGAGCCTGCTCTTGTTGGTATGACTGCTGTGATTTTCATTATAACTCCATTATGTCACCATTAAATTCATCCGTTATTTGATCTGTCTTTTTCATTTTATTATTATATAAGACTTCGCAAAAGGAGCATAAAATCCATGCTCTATTACTTTATATTTTTTATTTCTGACCATTTTAAAGAATTCATCATAAATAACAGGGTTTCCGTTTGATAGGTTAGTAAATATATCGTCTAAATATATTATACCTCCGCTGCAGATTTTATCTAAGGTTATTTCTAGCGCTGAATGAAAGGAGGAGAGTAGGTTGCAATCTATAACTGATAGATTAATATTAGAATGTTTAAGTTTTGCTTCGATTTCATTGATAGTATTTTTTTCTCTAAAATCTCCTTTAATTAAGCAGCCCTTGCCTCCGAAATGCGAGGATACAAAATCGGAAACTTCTTCAAGATTGCAATTGAAATCCCCTTCAGACTCGAAAGAGTTATCAATGTCAACATCTTCGAACTCTGGCTCCCCCTTAAATGTATCAAGGCCGATAAATTTACCAAAGCAATGTGTATTATTTAGGATGGAATAGGCTGCATAATGCATTTTTGAATCATAAGAGCCGAACTCAACATAGGATCCTTTTATTTGGTTAACCTTATAATATCCCCTCACATCTAAGAGAAATTTTATTTTCCTTTCTATGGAGCTTTTAGCATCCAGGTCTTTGATTAAAGCATCTATTTCTGGGCATGTTAGCTTGTTTGTTTTGTTATCTGTTTGATCTATCATTTTAACGAATCGTATATTTTTAAATATTTTTGATATAAAACTGGAAAGTCTTCTGACCTTATAGATTCTGTATCATTATCAAATAAATCTAATCCATCAAAATACGAGCAGTCTTTTTTGTTTTTGTTTTTATTAAATAATTCAAAAGCTTTATTAACTTCTTTTTCGAAGCCTATTTTTTTAAGTTCATTCCAATTATAGAGAGAATGGTTGTTTCTAAGCAATCTATTTACAAAAGTATTTATAATTTTGGATGGGTATTGTTCATATTCATGAAGGTTTGTTAATATTTTATGGCTATTGATTTTTATTCCGTGTTTATCTCTTAATTGCCACGATAGACCAGATTCTGGCTTAAGATGGTTGTCTATAGTATATTTGCCTTCAATCACACCTTCAAGTATTTTTCGACTATAAATATGAGGAGTCCCTCCTCTTTTGCGATTCATCAATTTGTCAAAAAATAAACCTTCTGACCTGTGGTGTTTATTATTAACAGCTTCCTCTATTAAGTCAAAAATTCCAGAAAAAATAAAACGATCAGAGTCCGTTCTAATAAAAAAATCTTCATTGAGTTTCGCACCTAACTCGCAAAATTTATATAATTTTTCGTGAAAATAAAGAGGATTATCTATTTTGAATATATTTTTAAATCCTAATTTTTTAATGCAATAAATACTAAAATCAATAGTTCTTTCATTATTGCAAAAAATGAAAATGGGGATTTCTTTATACTTATTCATATTTTTAATTTATTAAAAAACGAAATATACTCATCGCATATAATAGAAATATTTTTTATATTAATCTTAGACGAATAACTTTCAATATTACTTGAAACTTTATCTATAGAACTAATTATATCATCTTCAGAATTAAAAAGCTCCCCGCCAGATTTAATTAAATCTGGGGTGCCTCCACTGTTTAACCCTACAGCTGGGAGTCCGCAGCTCATTGCTTCAAGTAAAGAATTGGAACAACATTCGTACTTGCTTGCAGTTAAAAATATATCATGAGCCTGTATTTTTTTTGCTAAATCAATAGAATTAAGGGGGCCAACTTTTTTAATATTATTAAATTTAATACCTGGGTCATTACCTATGTATGTAAATGTATATTTATTGAAATCTAAATTATCATCTAAAAATTTATAGAATCCGAAGCCTTTATTTTTGTTTATAGACCAAGAAGTACATACCAATTTAACCTTTTCTGAATTATTCTTTTTATAATCTGTGTTAAAGATTTTTTGGTTAGGAGCATTACATATAATTGTATTTGGCTTATCGGTATTAAGGCCGAATTTAATATGTTCTTTTTTTGCCCATGCTGTTTGGAATATTGTACAGTCAGCAATTTTACTGTTTAAGTCGAAACATAGATCTTGTCTACTATCATTAGGTTTGTTATATAATTTATAAATTCCATCCATTCTATGTGCAAAAATTTTTTCAGGAAATTTATTTTTTAATTTTACAACATTGCCTGCATTTTGATGAGCATTGAATAGTATTATATCACTATATTTGGCTTGATCGCAGTACAAGCCTTTTTCAAATAACTGATTTTTTAAAGCTTTTAAAAATTGATTTCCGCCTCCCCAGGCTCCTTTTTGGAAACTATATTCAATGTATATCTTCACTAGGTCCTTCTTCTATTATTTTAGATTGTGGGTATTTTTTTTGTTCGCCATTAGGCTCTTTTGCATAGTCCCACCCTATAGGAAAAGTTATATCAGTAAAAGACGAAGGAAAATCTCTAGAATTAAGATCTTTAATTTTTTCTTTAGTTAATATTTTATAATATAAATTATCTTCAGAAGTAGCTTTTATGTAGTGACCTTTTCGCTTTCCGTCTCTAATGAAAGAATAGTGACCCCTTGGGTCATTCCATATTCCAGCAAAACATGGAACTTGAAGAAAAAATATAGATTTTTCTGGAAAGATTTTATTTACTCTGTGGCTATAATCATTTTCACCTTGACCCCAACCTTTTGATAAATCTATCATAAATGGACCAACTTCATCATAGATCTTCATGGAAGAAAAGCCCATTGTTGGGAAGTGTCGATGTGAGGTTTCCCAGAAGTCAACCTCTTTACCGCTATGTCTTCTGGGATCTTTCATCTTTCTTCGAACAGTTTGCCTCCTGACTCCATCAAGTAGTACTTGGCTGCAACTGTGACTGTCTACAATATTTTTCAGGTCTTCAATGAATAAACCTTCGACCAAGCCTTGGATATCGTCTTGAAGGAACATTAAGTATTTGCCTTCTGCATTTTCTAAAACAGCATTCCTTGCCACATATTCAGCTTCTAACCAATGCTTAGGCTCGCAATTTACGAATTGTAGCTTGTGATGTTTAAATTTTTTTACATACTCAGTGGGATCATTTTTTAAATTAACTAAACTTGATTCAATGGAAGAGTTATCAGCTACAACTATTTTACAAGTAATATCATTAGGCAAGCATGCCGCAAGGCTGTCAAGCAATGAAGATAAATAATAAAATCTGTTGAAAGATGTTATTCCTATTGTGATTTCTATATTATTCATTATGTTTTTTAATTAAACTTATTATTTCAGATTCGTCATGAGAATTCCTCTCTTTTTCATACAGCTCGTGCCTCTTAAACCCAAGTATTTCATCTCTATACAAAGCTATGTCAATTAATGTGTTGCCTGGATACATCGTCATGGAAGGGTGTTGGTAACTCGTATAGATGGTGAACGATTTGGTGTCGGCGGCATTAGCTAGGTGAACCAAACCTCCCTCGGTGGATAGGAGGAATGATGCCTTTTTTAAAATACCATAGGTTTCCCTAAAAGTCAAATCCCCATTTGTGTATAAAGCATTGTCCAATTTCCTGGCATTAGGGGCTCCAATTTGAACAAAATTAAATTTATCTTTTAATGCATTTACAATGTTTTGGTATTTATCAAAAGGATATATCCTTGACTTCATCCAGCTGGTTTTTGAGTGGGGCTCTATGCAGACATATTCTTTGGGTAAAAGCTTTATTATGTTTCTAGCTCTACCGCTCTCTTCTTTGGTTAAATATATTTCGCATTTTAAATCTATTGAATCTTTTAATCCGATCTTATTGCATGTCCATTTTATTATATGCTCTTTTGTTTTGAACTTAACCCTTGGGCCGTCAGATACATATTGATAGTTGTTAAATAAAACTTTTTTAGAATTATTGGGAGAGTCGCTAAAGCGGGGATTGTTTAAGAAAATACCGCTTTTGCAATGTGATCCGCCCTCCAGGGGGAAGAGCTTGATTGACTTTTTTTCCTCCAAGTTTTTGGCTACCGCAGTCCAGGTTAAATGTCCTCCCATTCCCATGGCTATACCCAGTTGATGTTAATGTGATCTAACTCTAGATCCTTTATCCTCTGCTTTATCCTGTTCTCTTTATCTTCTAGTTCTGGGATTTTTTTTGCATGCAATTCAACATGGACTTGTTTTATTTTATGAATCAAACCAGTGTCAATTAATTTATGGAGTATTTCGTACTCAGAACCTTCTATGTCAATTTTTAAAACTTCAATGCTTGATTCAAGATCCTCTATGAATTTGCATAAATCTATAGCTTCAACCTCTATGTATTTATCCTTTAGAACATTGCCCTTAAATTTCAAAAGGGAAGAGCCAGTAGACCAGAGGACTTCATTTTTGTAAGAATTTTTATGAAGATACAATCTTACATTATCTTTTTTTTCCAACACTGCATTCTGATAACAAGTAACTCTTGGGTTAAGGAGAAATCTTTTTTTAAGCTCCTTGAAGGCATGAGGATTCGGTTCGAATGCATGAACTTCATCGCACTCCTCTAGCAATTTTTCCGTTATACTGCCTATATTTGCACCACAATCTATTCCTATTTTGCTCATTTAAAAAGTTTACTATATGATAAGGCTGTATTTTTTATATTCAAATCTTTTCTTGTGTCGATTTTAGGCATTTCAATAATTTTTAAAATTCCTTCAACTATAATATTATGATCAATTTGGGGAGGTCTGTATAAATCTACCATTTGACCCATTTTATAATCTTCCTCTAATTGAATTACTAAACCATTATTCTTGACTAACTCTCTAGTGCCTCCATTATGAGTGCATAAAACTGGAAGCCTTGAAGCTAAACCTTCGACAACTGTATTTGGGCACCAGTCTAACCATGATAAATGAGCCATTGCATCTGCCATTTGATAATACTTAGGTAATTGATCTGGTTTTACCCTTGGTAAAGAAAATATGTTTTTTTGTTTTACATTTTTATAACCACCTAAAAGAACTAAAGCGACATCTTTTAGCTTTGGGTTTTTAAATGCTTCTACTAATTCTTCTCCTCTTTTATGTCTCCGCCATTTTGCAGAAGCAACAACGACTTTTTCAAAACCCTCTGGCTTATTAACTGGCTCAACTTCTTTGAAAAAATCTGGAGATGCACCGTTATAGATAATGCTATTGGGCCTTTTTGTTTCTGTAAAAGATTCGTAACAATCTTTAGAAAATTTTGATTGAAAAACTATATGGTCAAAAGATTTATAGCATTTAAATATATCTCTATTTTTTAACTTGCTTTTCCCTAATTTGTTTCCTGAGTCAAGATAAAGTCCATCAAGTCTTAATATGTTATTTGCATTTTTTACATAAGATCCTGTAATTATAGAAATTCTATTAAGAGAATCGTCTTTGAATTTTAACCCTTGTGTTTCAAGAGCATTTTTAAGTCTTGATGCGAAAATAAAAGGGCCTTTTGATTTATTGTATTGATTTATATAAAAATCCATTAATCTAAATATCCCCTTGTTCTAATAAAAGATTCGTACTCAAGCTGTTTATTTCTAAATTCACTTTCTTCTTTTATATTGCCACGATATATATAATGATTTTTATCAATATATTTAGTCGTTCCCCCTGTTTTAAGGATATTATGCAAAATAGGCAGCATTAAAGCCTGATCATAACAAGCTTCAAACCAATCTCCATCTTTATTTTTAAAATTAGATTTAGGTACGGTGAAGTAATCAGACAACATAAAAGTTTTGAAGTGGCTAGAAACCCAAGGGTGTGAATAGGGATCTTTATTTTTATTTTGATATGGCCCAGAGTGATTCAATCCAAATTTATCCCATTCATTGGCAGTCCAAACAACTCTATGACCTTTATCATATTCGATTTTCACATTTTGAAGGCAATCGTTGCCCCATAGATAATCATCTCCGTCTATTAAACCTATGATACAGTCTTCTTCATTAGACCAATTAAAAGAATCTAGAAATCTACAAATATTTTTTAGAGCAAAGAGTCTTTCGCCATAATTATTTTCGACTAAGAATTTGTTGTTAGGTACTCCGCACAAATTTTCTAGTTTTAACCTAAAGTCTTTAGAAATTTGATCTTCAAGAAAAAAACATTCAACTTCAAAATCAGTTTTTTGGGAATCTATACTTTTAACTAAGTGATCTAAATTATCGGATTGATCTCCGTAGCAAGGTATAATTAATTTAAACATAATTAATATTTTAAGCATTTAAGTTTTTCCCAAAAATAAAAGGGCCTAGACTTCGTAAATTTATATGCAATTTCATCCGTTTTCTTCCACCAATCTTCAGTGATGTGTTGAGATTTTTCATTGGTTATAACCTCAAGCCCCATGTATCTGGCTTCGATTGTAATCCTTGGACATGTGTCATGTATTATCGGCATAGTTATTAAGCCTTTGTAATTGGATAGAAGTTCAATCATGTCATCATAAGAATTTGTTTTGATTAAATCAAAGGGTATTTTATTTTTTTCAGCATACTCGATGCTTTTATGAACCCCTTTCGCTTGAGTGTGCCACCCTCCATTGCCGTCGATTATTGCATACTTTTCGTTTTTTTCTTTTAGTTTCAATTCTTTGAATTTTTTTAAATGAGCCTGACAAAAGCAAGAAGATAGTACGCTAGTCTTTTTTTTGTTAGTGAAGAGAAGATCATCCATATGTATAGATCTTTGCCCTTCAGACATATAGAATATATGAAGAGATTCTTTTAAGATTAAAGAATATAACTCTTTTAGATGCGGTACTGAAGTATTTTCTTTTGAGCAGTTGCACTTTTCTTTAGACAATATTTCGTGAGGTATTCTGCCTCTGTTCTTACAATATCCATAATCAAACTCTATTTTTACAAAAGGTTTATTTTCAATTGTAAATTTTATTGCATCTAGAGAGTTTTGGGTTAAATTTGTAAGGTTGCCGAATATAAACATATCAACATTTGAGAAACAATCTTTCAAGCTAAAATCTTCAGTTGAAATTAATTTTACATTTGATTTATTCGGCTCAATTATAGCATCAAGTGTTAGTGAAGTGCCTCCCACGCCAGAAGCATTATCATCAACCAAATAAAAAGTGCCTTCCAAAAAACCTTGCATATATATTATATTATATATATATAAAGAATATTATTCTATATATTAAATATATAAATAATAAGAATCTTATAATTAATAAGTTAGAAAATATTAAATAATGCTTGATTTTTTTCAAAATCCATGTTATGATAGCTCTCATGATAAGGAAAACCGAAAACCCTAAAAAACTTTTTTATGTTTCTTGTGCTGACTGGGAGTCAGTAGTTGAGTCAATAGATAAAGAGGAAGCGGGAGCTTTAGCTTTAGAGAAAGCTAATAAAGAATATGGATCGTCTTTATGCCTCTCTCCTACTATATGTGTTTTTGACATAACTAAAAGTTACAACGAGATGAATGACCCAGATTCAGTTCATTTTATCTATACTCCAAATGCTCTTGCGAATGCAGGAATGCATTCTTTATCTAAAAAATATTCAAAAGTAATAGGAATTCTCAAGGACAATCATGGAAAGACTAAAGATTTGTAGAAATAATATTGATTTTTGTCCTTCGGGAAAAATAGATCTACCTTTCCACAAAGGAGATGCAGGTTATGATTTATATGCGGCAGGTCATCCTAGAATAGTCGGAGATGTTTTTCAGGGAAACCTTTTTAAAAGTATATCATATATAGAATACGAAACAAATCTTTCGGTTGAACCTAATAAGGACGACTATGAAGATTACACTTTCTATTCATTGCTTTTCCCAAGGTCAAGCATAAGCAAATATAATCTGTCTTTATGTAATTCTGTAGGGGTTATAGATTCTGGATACAATGATAGTATTAAAATTAGATTTAACTACTTACCCCAACCAGAAAATTATTCTATACTTGATTCAAAACATATGTTACTAGGAATAGATTCTTCTAAAATCTACCAAAAAGGAGATAAAATAGCGCAGTTAATATTTTTCAAACATTTACACCCTAAAGTTTTTACTTCTAGTTCTCTGAATACTTCAGATAGAAATAAAGGCGGATTTGGAAGCTCAGGAAAATGATAGTAGGGTTATGTGGATTAGCTAGGAGTGGTAAAGATTCTTTTTTTGAATTTTCTGAAAATTTTATTTTTAATGAAAATCCAAATATTAGATTAGCTTTTGCTGACGAACTTAAAAAAGAGCTTGATAATTTTTTAAGAGGTAGTTTTGGAATTGGTTCTTTCTCTGACAACGATAAAGAAAAAGATATAATCAGACCTATATTAGTAGCTTATGGAATGCAAAAAAGAGTAGTGTCAAATGGTTTATATTGGATAAATAAAATAGAGCAAGAGATAAAACGTTTTGAAAATGAATATAATTTTTTTATAACTGATGTAAGATTTCCAAATGAAGTTTCTAAAATAAAAGATTTAGGAGGTAAATGTATTTATATAGAAAGAGAAGGTAATAAACCCCCAAACAAAGAAGAAGAAGAAAATGATCCTATAGTAAGGGGTATGTGCGACTATCATTTTAAATGGAAAAATTTCTGCGATTTTAATTCTTCTAACCCAGAAAAATTAGTTATAAAATTCTTAAAGGGAAATAAGCTATGACTAATGATTTAATTTTAGTTAAGAATATTCAAGAAAATATTGATTCTGAATTCTCATTGAATAAGCTCCATGATCTTCATTCTGGAATTTATTACAAAATGATAAACTCCTATATTTCAAATAAAGATATAAACTTAAAAGAAGAGTTGTATAAAGAATCGAAATATCATATATTTTTTGCAGCAAAAGAATTTGATTTTAGCAGAAAAATAAAATTTTCAACCTATTTAGGAAATAAAACTAGATGGATGTGTTTAAATTTAAATTTTAAAAACAAAAAAACTTTAAATTTTTTAGATATGTTTGATAAATCAGAAGAAATGCTAGAAGACACTGGCTTGAGCCTAATAGAAAGCCTTACTAAAAAAGAATTTATTGAAAAAATTTTTTCAGTGGTAAATAAGCAAAAAGACGAAAGATTAAAAAAAATATTCCACTTAAGATATATAGAAGGAAATAAAAACAAGGTAATGCCATGGAAATTTATAGGCAAAGAATTAAATTTAAGCATTCAAGGATGTATAAATATTCACAACAACTTTATTAAAAAAATACAAAAATCAAATTATGGTAAATAAATATATAGGAATGGGGTATCTTTCTGCCGACCCAAAGTTTAACGAATTCCAAAGCGGGAAAAAAAAGGCGGAATTCTCTCTAGGAATTAGCACTTCTCCAAAAGAAACATTATGGATTGATGTTGAGTGTTGGGATAAAATTGCAGAAAATTGTAATAAATACATCAAGAAAGGTAGTTTAGTTTTTGTTGATGGAAAGCTAAAGTACAACTCATGGACAGATAAGAACGGCAACAAAAGAAATAAAATCACTTGCGTTTGTGATTTTATTAAAATAATAAATGTCAAAAACCAAGACGATAAAAAGATATCAAAGAATGAAATAGAAGAAATAAGCCAAAAGGATGAAGATATTGAGCTTCAAAAAGAGCTTGATAATATTCCTTGGTAATTTATTATATAATAAATGAAAAAAATAATCTTAAAAGCAGCTTTTAATAATCTTTCCTTCGGGAATGTTTCGTATAATATCGCCAGAGAGCTTTATAAAGCAGATGTAAAAACTTCTATCTTCCCAATAGGTAATAACTTTGATTTTTCGGCTTTTGATAAAATTTCAGAGGATTTCAAGAAATGGATGGAGTCATCTACTAATTCAAGACTTACCACCATCAAGAAAGATGTGCCATGTTTATCCCTGTGGCATATAAATGGTAGTGAAGAAACAATAGGAAATAAAAGTTTTTTATATTCTTTTTATGAATTAGATAACCCTACTTTTACTGAAAAAAATATAGTAGACCTGCACGACTCAGTTATATTTAGTAGCAGTCATGCAAAAGATTCATTTGAGAATGTAAACTGTGAAAATGTTCATAATGTTCCCTTGGGATTTGATGAAGATTTCTTTGAGACAGGAAAGTCTTATTTAGAAGATAAAATTCATTTTGGAATAATGGGAAAATGGGAAAAAAGAAAACATACAGGAAAAATTATAAAACTTTGGGCAAAAAAATATGGCAATAATCCAAAGTATCAACTCACTTGTTGTGTTGTTAATCCCTTTTTTAAAGAGCAAGAAATGAATCAAATAATATCTCAAGCTTTTGAAGGCAAAAACTATGGTAATATAAATTTTCTTCCAAGAGTAAAAACTAATTCAGAAGTTAATGAATATCTAAATGCCATAGATATAGACCTTAGTGGGCTTAGCGGAGCAGAAGGTTGGAATCTTCCAGCTTTTAATTCAAGTTGCTTAGGGAAATGGAGTGTGGTATTAAACTCCACCTCTCATAAAGATTGGGCTAATTCAGATAATTGCATATTGGTTGAACCTTCAGGTCAAGAGAGCTCTGAAGATGGAGTCTTTTTCAAGAAAGATCTTCCTTTCAATCAAGGCTCAATAAATACATTCAATGAAGATTTTGTAATTTCTAAATTAGAAGAAGCTGAAAAAAAATGCGCCGAAAAGAATACAGAAGGTATAAAGTTAAAAGAGATTTTTACTTACAAAAAAACATTAGACTCTATTTTAAAAATAATTAATGCTTGATTAATTTTGTGTAATAATAATTATGCCGATTTATATTTATAAAAACCCTAATACAGATGAGTCGATAGAAATTCTTCAATCAATGAATGAAGACCATATTTATGTAGATAAGGATGGGCTAGAATGGAAGAGAGTTTTTATTCCCACTCAATTAAATACAGAGGCTTCTATAGACCCTTGGAGTAATTCTGATTTTGTTGAAAAAACTAGATATACAAAAGGCACTTATGGAGATATGCTAGATAGAAGTTCTGAACTTTCTGAAAAAAGAGCTTCAGAAAATGGAGGTATAGATCCAATCAAGCAAAAAGCATATGATAATTATGCAAAAAAAAGGGGTGGAACTAGACATCCTAAAGAATTAAAAGAGAAAAAAGTTAATTCAAAAAATGTAAATATATCTTTTGACTAATGAAAGAGGAAAGAAAAAGAGATATTCTAGGGATTTTTTTTACAAATGACAATGAAAATATGTGCGATAGTATTCCTGAATTAAAAGATTGTAAAGAATTAAAATCTCAATACAAAGAACAAGTTCATAATAAGGGTAGAGGATGCAAGTCTTGTAGAAAAAAATCTTTAATTAATAAATTTTCTCAATTAATAAAAGCTAGATTGTTATGAGCGATTTAATTCTATTATATTTTCTTGGAGCCTTGATAGTTTCTAATTTAATTGTAATATGGAATTTAACTAATTTACCTATTCATTTTTACGATATTAAAAATTTCTTAAATAAAGATAAAGAAGAAATATACACAAGAGAAGACTGGGATACTCATGTAGCATTAAATGGTGGAATTTTAGGAGAATTAATAATGTGCCCTTTATGCTTGGCAACTCACTTGTCTTGGATAGTTGGTCTTATTATATATCTAATAACTAAATGTGACCCACTTATTATTTTATCTGGCGCATTTTCTTGGCCTCTTTTTTCTTATTTTAGTTTGAAAAAACTTTCTTAATCTATTGTATATAAAACTTCTGCGGTGATAACCCAGTCTCCGTTAGTAACTGAATTAGAACTTCTTCTAACATTTAAAAACAGGGCGTTTCCAGAATTGAAATGTTGTGAGTTAGAAAAATTATAAATATAAGGAATGTCTTTGTCAACAGTTTGAGTTGAGCTTACTTCTTGATCAACCAGGCTATTTCCTAATTGTTCATAATCTGCACTTGTTTGAATAGCAAAACTCACATTTCCAGCCGAACTTCCGCCTTTTTGTTTGAATATTATTCTAGAAATTTTTCCTTTTCTTGGGCATAATATTGCAATTCCTTTATCTACTTGGGTTGGAGTTGCAGTTTCTTCGGCTCCTTCTCCGACGTGCAATGGAATGTAAAAGTTATTATCACTTGTAGATTGCCTGAAACTACTATATATGTAATTATAAGCAACTATCTCTCCAACACTTAATGTTTTTGCATTAATGTTGCCATTGACTATTAATTCATTAACATTTGTTCTTCCACTAATATTTAAATCTCCAGAAATATTAACTCCAGAATTAAATATTCCTGATCCCTCTACGTTCAAATCTCCAGAAATATTAACTCCAGAATTAAATAACCCTGAGCCTTCTACGTTTAATGAGCTTGATCCAGTTATATATACTCCACTCTGGAAAGCTAAAGATAAACTCTTATCAGGTCCAATAAAGTTGCTGGGATCTCTACCATCAGTAAAAACCATTGGCCCTTCATCGCCTACGATGTTTTCAATAGTTTCTATTTCCTCTGCGTATATTTTTCCCTCAACTCTAAGGTCTGCTCCTCCGCTTACGTATACTCCGTTTTGGAAAGCTAAGGATAGACTCTTATCAGGTCCGACGAAATTACT
>Ga0209630_10001240_pt1 | contig 27818 bp, 21 predicted proteins | sample COG_01_FD_184745 | JGI IMG/M metagenome (GOLD analysis project Ga0209630, IMG submission 184745) | Pelagic Microbial community sample from North Sea - COGITO 998_met_01 (SPAdes) (version 2) | ecosystem: Environmental > Aquatic > Marine > Neritic zone/Coastal water | place: Helgoland, sampling... | reverse complement strand
ACCTGCCATAATAAGAGACAGGGCTAAAAGTATTAAAAGTGCGTTGTTTAGTGCGTCCGGATTATCATTGGCAAAACCGCTATCAATAAGCACTTTCAAGCCTTGACCTAAGCCAAGGACTGAAAGACCTGTTACAGCTAATGCTGCAACAGCAGCCACAACAAGCCCAGAGTAAGGTTTCAAAAAGCTAATCGTACGGCGAAGGTATCTTAAATCCTGACCTTTAGGCCGATCAAATAAGGTAGTGTCATGTGCCAACTGAGTTTTCTCCGAAGAAATTAGGTTAGGCAAATATGGAGGCTATGTCATGTTAGAGCAATATTGATTGTGCAGATGTGGGCCGTTTCCTTGTGGAGCTCTCCTTGGTGTTTTTAGTTTTAGGGCATTATTTGTTTTTATCATTCCAAGCCATTCGTAATGACTTGCCGGCATGAACCAAAGCGTCCTCACCCTGATGAACAACCCCGGCCATGTTTAAAAATGCATGCACCATAGTGTCATACTGCAAATATTCTGACTTAACATCTGAGGCTAAAAGACGCTTGTGATAGTCATAAGCTTCGTCGCGCAAGGGGTCAAATCCTGCTGTGATAATCAAGGCTGGTGGCTGATCGGAGAGGTCAGCTTGCTCGCTAGGTGAAAGTCTGACGTCCCACCTTTGGGCTTTAAAGTCTTCAGTGTATTGCTCTAGAAACCACTCCATTTTCTCGCGAGTTAAAAAAAAACCACTTTTGAATAGGCTGTGTGAATGGCTTGATAGACCCCCATCCAGTGCCGGGTAAAATAGTAATTGAAACATTGGGCCTGTGTCTCGGGATGTTTGCTGGCAGAGCACGGCTGAGAGGTTGCCCCCTGAGGAGTCACCTCCGACAGCTATACGTGTAGGATCTACGTTCAATTCTTTGGCGTGAACTTTAACCCAGGCGAAAGCGGCAAGACAATCATTAACGGCGGCGGGAAATTTGTATTCAGGCGCCAGTGCATAATCAACGGACAAAACCAAACCACCAGAATAGAGGGCAAGGCGGCGGCAAATGGTATCGTGGGTTTCAATGCTGCCCTGAACCCAGCCACCACCATGAAAATATAAAAGGACAGGTGAGGGCCCTGCGCTTTGTTTGAAGGGACGATAGATACGTACAGATATGCTGTTTTGGGGTCCTAGTATCTTCCGATCTGATATACTATGGAGTGGAATCTCAGATGCCCCAAACAGTTTTGAAAAATGATTTATCTGCTGGCGGCTTAGTTCGGTGGTCAGTTCGTCAATGGGCGGTCTGGGCATGCTATCGACAAATTTACATAACAGTTGAACCTTGGCATTAAGTGTCAAGCCGTCTTTTTTCACTCGTCGCCCCAAATACCAAAGGACCGAAACCCAGGCAGGCATATTTAATACTAGCAATCTAGTCAACATCAGTAGTTTTGCCATGTTCAGCTCTTTATAGTTGTTTAATGATACTCGCCGACAAAAAAATGAAGTCTATTTCACATCTGTGTATATACTAAATTTTTGGCTAAATCTGGTTGGTTTTGAAAAATAATCTTTAGCCTAGTCAAATGCTTAAACGTTTCTCACCTTGTGTGGAGGGGAGTAATATGGTTTTCTGCGGAAATATTAGATTGGATAACTGAAAGAGTATGCCTCTTTCAGTTATTTTTTGTTTAAGCTCTGATGAATGCTTCCAAGGTAATTACAAGCTTATGATGCGATGTATTGTAACAGTTTTAGTGGTCATTCAAACTTGGTTTCATATTTCTTTACGTGAAGCTGGTGCAGGCCCTATTTATGACATGTCTACAATCTTGTCGCAGCCACACCCATTTGATACCCCCGCTGTCAATGATCCGACTAACAGGCCCTTGACAATGCCAAGCACCCCCATTGAGGGCCAGGGCTATGTCCAACCTATACCGGTAAATGGAAGTCCAATTTATGTTGCTCCATTACCACAGCCCAATAAAAAAAGTCACGATGACACTGGTGTCTGGCGTTTTGAGATACAAAACGAAGATGCGCTCCATGTGGATATCTTTGAACAACCCATGGACAAATTTTTTAATGAAAAGGTTCAGTCTGGTCACTTGACTTGGGGATGGCGATTTTCCTACACACCTAATGCACCAAATCCGGATTGGCTTGATAAGTTTAGGGAAGATCTCTTTTGGTCTTCCGAGCCATGGAAAGCTAGGGTCAGTTATTCACTTCAGCAAAGCGCCTATACGCCAAACACATATACCTCCTCGGAGTCGCGAGCTATCGACGGGCTCTCTGCGATTCCAGACCGTCCATCTGCGGGTTATTTGCTGGCTAATGCCCGATTTAACTTGGAACAAGATTTTAAAGGAAATGCTCAGTATCTAGATCGGGTGAATATTGGGCTGGGTGTGGTAGGTCCCCTGTCCGGGGGGGAGGAAATGCATAAAATCTTCCACAGAAGTACCAGCCGAAACTTTAGATCGTGGGATGAACTCGATACGGAACCTGTAGCTATATTGCAATACGACACAGGTAAACGTTGGGTATGGGAAGAAAATACACTTGGCTTTGGAATTGAATTTTATCCTTATACGGGTGTTACGTTGGGCAACGCTTACACTTACGCATCGCTGGGGGTAAGCTCCAGAATTGGGACCAACCTGAGGGAGGACAGCGGACCTTTGCGGTCCAACATGATTATGTCGGGCACTAATTTTCCACAAACGGGTGATTATTTATCTTGGAATCTTTTTGCGGGTATTGAGGGTAAATATGTTGGACATAATATTTTTGTTGATGGAAATTCCTTCTCAAATACTTCTGACGTATCTTCTCTAAATAAAGTTTTGGATGTTCAGCTGGGCGGGGAAATAGGCTGGGGTGAAAAACGGGTTAGTCTGATGCATGTTTTTCGTACAGAAGAATTTGCAAGTCAGATCAGTCCAGACAAGTTTTTACGGGTAGGCCTTTCGTCGGATTTTTCTAAGTTTGATTTCAAGAACGCCAAGTCAAAGAAAGGGCCTATTAGTGACGTAATCTCTGAGGTCCGGATGGGTCTGTTAAGTCATGATATAAAGTTCCCCAATCGGAAGAAGTTTCGTGCTCCCAATCCTTTTGAAAACAGATACGAAAGTGGTGTCAACATAAACCCAGAAGTAGTTTTTATCTCTCCGGGTTTTTTGGATGTTTTATGGGCCCCGCGTCCTCATGTAGGCGTATCTCTTAATATGGATGATGATACTAACTACGCTTATACTGGTCTGAGTTGGAATACCAGTTGGACTAACGACATCTTCCTTGATGGATTTTGGGGTCTTGCGGTTCATGATGGAAAACTCACAGATGGCAATCCGGATAAAATAGAATTTGGATCGAAGATGCTCTTCCGCTTAGGTGGAGAATTGGGATGGCGTTGGGATGGCCATAATGGTATCTCCCTTATTTGGGAGCACATGTCTAACGCAGGCGTAATAGATGATAAAAATCAAGGGATCGACAGTCTTGGTATACGTTACAGTTACAGCTTTAATTAAAGAAATGGAAAGGCTGTTAGCAATTAAAAGAAGACTAACTTTATAAACTGTAGCATCTGGGTTCGCTTATGTTGCAATTATGCCACACTAGAAGAATTTAATAATAAATATGGCACAAAATTGATTGCTAAGCCTCTCTTAAATCAATAATGTCCTTTTCAACAAATGGATTCAATCATACAAATTAGCTATTAGTAAATTTAACGAAGATAGGAATTTCGCAATGTTTACAAAAAAATTCAGTACAGCAACAGCAGTAGGCCTTGCAGCACTTCTATCTGCGAGTATGGCCAGTGCAGCGGACATGACCCTCAATACCAAAGAAATCAATGGACGTAGCAGCTATATTGGTGTGGCTACATCCAGTGGAGATCTTGGAGATATATCTTTCAGGGAAACAAGAGGTTCAGAGTCCACTGAAGGTAGAAACGGAAAGAAAATCAAATTTGATGATCCTGATGGACTACTTGTTACCCTTGGTAATGATTATGGTTACGCCCGCCTTGAAACAGAGTTTGGTTACCGTGAAGCAGATGTTGCAAGTATGACTGGTGTTGCTGATGCATCCTACACTGGTGTTGATGGTACAGCTCACATTGGAACAGCTATGGTTAACTTGGCATTTGAATACTCTGTCGACCCAGGTGCACTATCTGGAGGTAGCAGTAGTGGTTTCACAGTAACACCTTTCATAACAGCTGGTGGTGGTGCCTTGGGTGTTGCTGGTAACTTGTTTTATAAGAGAATTGATCTAACTGCTAATCAAGAATCAATTGACGCTGGTTTTTTCCTAGCCCCTGCCATCCAAGGTGGTGCTGGTATAACTTTGGGACTGCCTTTTGGAGTTGAGGTGTTTGGTAAGTACTCTGAAATGCTTGCGTACACATACAATTATAAAGATTCTAATGACATCCACATTAAATCTCTTACCGGTGGATTAAGAGTTAATTTCTAAAAATCCTTTCTACAGGAATTATATGGGGGTATGGGTTTCCATGCCCCCTTATTTTTGTTTGAAATTAACCAACAAGTATTCGGAATGCCTCAAGTGCTTTATTAATCATAATTGACGGCAACGAGTATAGCTTTTATAAGCTCTATGGGCCAACACTCCCCAACGAGTGTCAGCTCTTCTGTAAGGAAGGGAAATGATGCATGAATACTCACAAAAGGCCTGGCATTCGCCCTGCTAACCCAAATTTTTCCTCTGGCCCTTGTGCCAAGCGCCCTGGATGGTCATTGGATGTACTCAAAGATGCCCTAACTTCTCGTTCACACCGTTCAGACCCTGGAAAATTAAAACTAGCCGAAACTATTGACCGAACCCGTGATGTGCTCGGTATACCTGAGGATTATCGCGTCGGCATTGTTCCCGCCTCTGACACAGGTGCTGTCGAAATGGCCATGTGGTCGCTGTTGGGTCAGCGCGGCGTAGATATTCTAGCTTGGGAGAGCTTTGGAGCTGGTTGGCAGAAAGATGTTACTGAACAGCTAGATCTTGAAAATGTCCGTTTGCTGAGCGCTGATTATGGACAATTGCCTGACTTGAGTGTTGTCAATTTTTCTCAAGATGTGGTCTTTACGTGGAATGGCACAACGTCTGGCGTTTGTGTTCCAAATGGTGATTGGATAGCGTCTGATCGTCAAGGACTTACTATTTGTGACGCAACTTCAGCTGTCTTTGCTTACGACTTACCATGGGACAAACTGGACGTAACTACCTATTCTTGGCAAAAGGTCATAGGTGGCGAGGCAGCACATGGTGTTTTAATTTTGAGTCCCAGAGCCATCAAGCGTTTGGAAACATACAGCCCACCGTGGCCTATGCCAAAGGTTTTTCGCCTGACCAAAGAAGGAAAGCTGATTGAGGGTATATTCAGGGGTGAGACCATAAACACTCCTTCAATGATTGTTGTAGAAGATGCTCTAGATGGTTTGAAATGGGCAGAGCGTACGGGTGGCCATAAAGCTTTGATCGCTCGTTGCAAAGCTAATTTGGCAGCTATTGAGGGCTGGGTTTCTAAATCTTCGTGGGCCAATTTTCTGGCCCAAAAAACAGCACACCGCTCTCGTACATCTGTTTGTCTGATGGTGGATGATGACTGGTTTAAGAGTTTGAATATAGATAAACAATCTATTGTGATAAAAGCCATTGTTAAAAAACTGGATCAGGAAGGAGCTGCTTATGATATAGGTAGCCACCGTGACGCGCCTCCAGGTTTTAGACTATGGGCTGGGGCCACTATCGAAACCTCCAATCTGAAACAACTTTTTCCTTGGCTTGACTGGGCATATGCGCAGATCAAAGCAGAGATGGAGAACTAGAAATGCCTAAAGTTTTAATATCTGATAAAATGAGCCCATTGGCAGAAAAAATATTTAAAGAGCGGGGTGTTGTAGTTGACGCCAAGATGGGCATGAGTAATGAAGAGCTTATCGATTGTATTGATCAGTATGATGGCTTGGCGGTGCGTTCTTTGACTAGGGTAACTGAGGAGGTCCTATCTGCCGGAAAAAATTTAAAAGTCATCGGGCGCGCTGGTATTGGTGTTGACAATGTCGATGTTAAAGCTGCTACAGCCGCTGGCGTTTGCGTCATGAATACCCCATTCGGTAACTCTATCACCACGGCTGAGCACGCTATTTCCATGATTATGTCCCTGTCGAGGCAAATTCCTCATGCAAATGCCTCTACCCACGCTGGCAGGTGGGAGAAATCAAAATTCATGGGTGTTGAAATAATGGGAAAAACCCTAGGCATCATTGGATGTGGTAATGTTGGGGCTGTTGTTGCGGACAGAGCGCAAGGGTTGAAAATGCGGGTGATCTCTTTTGACCCATACTTGTCACCGGAAAGAGCAACGGAGTTGGGTGTTGAAAAAGTTGAACTGGAGGAACTTTTTTCTCGGGCAGATTTTATTTCTCTACATACGCCTCTTACCGACGCCACTCGCGACATCATAAATGCGGAGGCCATCACTAAGATGAAACGAGGAATGCGAATTGTAAACTGCGCGCGTGGAGGCCTGATCGTCGAAAAAGATTTAAAACTAGGGTTGGAAAGTGGGCAGATTGCAGCTGCCGCCCTTGATGTATTTAAAGTAGAACCTGCAAAAGAAAATATATTATTTGGGATGGAAAATGTAGTAGCCACACCTCACTTGGGGGCGTCGACAATAGAAGCTCAAGAAAAAGTTGCCCTGCAGGTTGCTGAGCAAATGGCCGATTACCTAATTTCGGGAGCTGTAACAAACGCTTTGAATATGCCCTCAGTAACAGCCGAAGAAGCACCTCGTCTAAAACCTTATCTATTGCTTGCAAAACAATTAGGTAGCTTCGCGGGACAAGTTACAGAGAGTACACTTGAAGGTGTGACGATTGAATATGAAGGTCATGCTGCAGAACTGAATATAAGACCTCTTACGGCAATAATTATTCAAGGTCTTCTGTCACCCCTAATGGTGTCAGTTAATATGGTGAATGCGCCTGTGATAGCAAAGGAACGTGACATACATGTCAGTGAAGTAAAGCATGAGCGGGCTAGTGCTTATCAGACTTTGATTAAGCTAACAGTAGAAACAAAAAAGCAAACCCGGTCCATAGCAGGAACACTTTTTGCCGGATCTCGACCTCGCATTGTCAAAATCAAGGATATACCTATTGATGCAGAATTGGGTCCAAACATGTTATTTATTACCAATAGGGACAAGCCGGGGTTCATTGGGTCTCTTGGCAAAGCCTTAGGAGATGCAAACATCAATATTGCTACGTTCCACCTTGGTCGGTCTAGGGCTGGAGGAGATTCTATTGCCCTAATTGAAGTTGATGGGGCGCCAGGGGTTTCAGTAATGGACAATATTTGCAAGATTGAGCAGGTAGTTCAGGTCAAAGCGTTAACTTTTTGATATATTAAGCTCTGCGATGCGTAAAATGGGCTCTTCCAAAAAAACATATGATTTTAATATATTCCTCATTCCGGTATTGAGCTTTTTAGGGCCGTAGTAATAGTTTAAGTTTTATATAATTCATAATTTAGGAGTGCGTCGCAGCAATGGTTGGTTAGTTAAAGAGCAAAATTTAGATCAGGGAAATTTATTATAAATATAGAGTTTGTCTTTAAACATATCGCACATGTTGATATCTAATAAATAAAACTTCTCAGATTTTTGGCGCAAGGAAAGTTACGGTGAATTAAGAGGCATAATTGCCGTCAATTCTCATTTTTTGTGATGACCTTAAAGTAGGGTGACAAAACGTGTGTCACAATTGAGCATTTACAGAATGTTTAGTTGTTGAGATTTTGAATCAATTGAAGGGATGTAGCTCAAGTGATAGTAGCCGTACCTCCTTCTTACCATCTTCTGTTTTCTGGGTGCCCACGCATGTAAATTCAAAGGATTCGTGAAATACCATAGACTTGGAATTTGGTGGGTCTGAATTAACTTCACAGGTTAGCCGTGGCGAATATCTACGTGCTGTTTCGATAACATCTTTATATAATTGACGGCCCAGTCCTTGACGTTGGAATTCTTTTGAAACAATTACACGATCAATGTAATAAAAATTGTCAAATCTATTTGAAAACCAACGGTAATTATCGCTGGAGTAATCAAGCCCTGGTTCGAGGGCGATAAGAAAACCATTTAGGCCACCAGCAACCTTGAAGTAAGCAGAATGTTTTAGAAACCAAAGCAAGTCGTCATGTGTTACAGAATTGACATGTGGCAAGGCCTTTTGGTTTAGCTCAAGCAGTATAGGAAGATCTTCTGATAAGGCATCTCTCAAGTCAATTTTAATTGTGCTCTCCACGAAACCACTACCCACTGTTTCTCAAGCCTGCTGATATGCCATTAATAGTAAGTTGAATACCCCGAAGGACCTTGGCATTTTCTGATTCCCGACGGTACTTCTTCATCAACTCTACCTGTAAATGGTTTAACGGGTCGAGGTACGGAAAGCGGTTTTGAATGGAACGTTCAAGCAGGGGGTTCGTCTGAAGAAGTTTTTTCTGGCCAGATATTTTCAACAAGGAATCAATTGAGCTTTTCCATTCAGTGTGGATGCGGTGAAAAATTCTTTCTCGCAGTCTTTTATCTTCGACTAGTTGCGAATAGCGCCTGGCAATAGCAATACTACTTTTTGCCAGGACCATATCCATATTTGATAATTGACTACGAAAGAACGGCCATTCTTGGTATAGCTCCTGCAAAAAAGGCATACCTTTGTCTGGGTTATTCGCCAGCCAATTTTCCACAGCCGTTCCAAAACCGTACCAGCCTGGCAGCATCAGACGGCATTGTGCCCAACTAAATACCCAAGGGATCGCTCTAAGGTCTTCTATCTTGCGAGTTTTTTTACGAGACGGTGGCCTCGATCCAATATGAAGAGTAGCGATTTCATTAATTACGGTTGAAGACCAGAAATATTCTTCGAAGCCATCTGTCTTATAAACTAGCTCCTGATAGGCCTCAAAGGCACTATTGGAAAGCTCATCCATAGCGCTTATATATTCTGTGGGTAGTGGGAGCATGTTTTCTTGTAGTAGAGACGCCTCTAATGTTGCTGCTGCAAGTATTTCAAGATTTCGTCGTCCTAGGTCTGGGTTGGAATACTTGCTGGAAATAATTTCACCTTGTTCAGTCATACGTAGCTGTCCCTGAACAGCGCCGCTGGGCTGTGCTAGAATAGCTTCGTAGCTTGGACCACCACCACGTCCGACCGTTCCACCACGGCCATGGAATAGACGCAATTTGACACCTTGGCGATCAAACAGCCCAATTAACTTTGTCTGCGCCTTGAAAAGCTCCCATCCAGAAGTTAGGAAGCCACCGTCCTTGTTGCTATCAGAATATCCAAGCATTATTTCCTGAACGCCACCAAGGCTGTCGACCAGTCGCCTGTATTCTGGGATGGACAGCAGCCGATCCATGATTTTGACACAATTTCTAAGATCGGCAATGGTCTCAAAAAGTGGTACAATCTGAAGTGCACTGATGCCATCGGGACTGACTAGATTCGCCTGTTTCAGTAATACCGCCAGCTCCAACACATCTGATGCTGCCTGGGTATTGGAAATTATAGAGGTTGTGATCGTGCGTGGCCCAAGGGTCGCGCGGGCCCTCGCGGCCGCCTCTAGAATATTTAATTCGCTTGTCGTTACCTTGCTATAAGTCCAACCAGTACAAAGTAAAGATCTTCCTGAACCCAGTTCAGTGGCCAGCAACTCAATACGACTATCTTCTTTTAGGTTTGCATAATCAACTTTGCCATCAACGACGTCGAATAACTCAGAAATGACACTCTCGTGCACAGAGGAGTTTTGTCGTAGGTCTAGGCTGGCAAGGTGTAATCCAAAGCAATTAACTGAGCGTAACAAATCTCGCAATCTACCGTCGGCGAGATCAGCAGAGCCATTTGCGACCAAAGATTGATGGATAGTACTTAGATCAGTGGCTAATTCGTCAGGATAGGAATAAGGTGACGCGTCACCGACAGGCCGACGGGGTGGTTCAGCTAATTTATGTTTTTTTGCAGTAGCTGCAAGACGCGCATAAATACCAGATATAGCGCTCCTGTATGGCTCTTTATCAAAATTTTTTGGCGATTTCTCGGCTAATTTTGTCAGGTCTGGAGAAACATCCACTAGCGTAGAGGCCAATGATAATTCTGCACCTAATTCATGCAGTTCTTGAAAATAGAACGTAACTATCTTGCTGCCATGACGCTTCACCGTATCGCGTAAAACGTCGGCGGTGACAAAGGGGTTGCCGTCTCGATCACCACCGATCCAACTACCAATTTGCAGAAATGATTTAATCGCCTCAGACTTTTTGTCAAGTTTGTTAAGCCTGTCCTCAATTGCCCGATATATTTTTGGCAATTGTCCAAGCAAAGAGTAGTCATAGTATGCAAGGCCATTAGAAACCTCATCGACAACATTGAGGCGACTCTGACGCAGCATTCCTGTCTGCCATAGGGCGAGGACTGTCCGACGTATTTGGTCATTGACCTCATCGTGTTCATCTGGTGTTAAGTCAGAGCGCTCACAACGGGACAAAAGGGCAGATATGGCCAATTCATGACGCATGATACTTTTTCGCCGCACTTCAGTGGGGTGGGCGGTTAAAACTGGAAGCACATGTGCATCTCCAAAGAAAGTGCGTAAATCTTTGGCCTCAATTCCAGCCTCAGCAGCCCGGGTCATAACGTTTGCTATGGTGCCTCTTCGTGGTGGGTCTCCAGCTCTGTCATGGCTCCGGGTTCTTCGGGTGTGATGCATGTCCTCTGCTATGTTGGCTAAATGGGAAAATAGACTGAATGCCCTCACCACATCTACAGTCTCTTTGGGGTCAAGTTGGTTTAGTAACTCTTGTAATTCATGTTTAGCTGGCTCGTCATTATCCCGGTGAAAGCGAACTGAGGTCTGGCGAATCATCTCAACTATCTTGAAAGTTGCCTCACCATTTTGTTCTCGTACTGTATCACCCAACAAACGGCCTAACAGACGAATATTGTTTCGTAGTGGGGCGTCTTTATCAGCATCTATTAGATTTTCAGGCATTGAGATCTCAAATTTGAACTTTGATACGAAAAGTTGATGAAGTCATTGCCAGTTTTTAAGCTTTTTATAGCGGACAGGCAACGCCAGCTTGTATAAAGGTCATGAAAAAATGTGAATCTATTCTTTCCCACAACATATTACATTATAAGCAAATTGTGTTTTCATTATTGTTAAATATTATTTTTCTTAATCTAAAATAGCTTGGCTTGAATGTTAAGGTACCTTTTACATTAGATTATACTTAAAAAATGTATTGGAAGTTTTCTTGTCATTTTTTTTTGGCGTAAGGGTTGTTGCCTTTTTTGGTGTGTAGGCGCAGGGGCACACCGGGCAATTCAAAATCCTCCCTTAGCGCGTTCACTAGGTAACGAGAATAGGATTCTGGCAGCTTCTCTGGGCGGCTGGCAAAGACGACAAACGTCGGCGGGCGGGTTTTTGCCTGTGTCATATAGCGTAACTTGATACGAAGGCCACTAGTTAGGGGTGGTGGATGATGGGCGGTGATGCATTCTAGCCAGCGATTGAGCGCCCCAGTCGAAATACGCTTATTCCATAAGTCATAAATATTCATAACAGCGGGAAGTAAACGTTTAGTGCCGCGCCCATTTTTGGCAGATAAAGTAATTATTGGAATGCCGCGAGCCTGTGGGAAAGAGGTCTGTAAGCGATCACTTAACTTGCCAAGGGTTTTCTTCGGTTCTTTTACCAAATCCCATTTATTGACAGCAATGACTAAAACACGCCCTTCGTTGATGACCCGCCGGGCAATTGTTAAGTCCTGTTTCTCCAACAAGTCTTGAGAATCTAGAACCAGCACGACGACTTGGGCAAATTTAATAGCGCGGATAGAATCGGCGGTGGAGAGGCTTTCAACCTTTTCGCTAACTCTGGACTTTCTTCTTAACCCTGCCGTATCGACTAGTTTGATCTCTCGCGTATCATACAACCAACTGGTGCTGATAGCATCCCGTGTGATACCGGATTCTGGTCCAGTTAACATGCGCTCCTCACCAAGCAAGCAGTTGACCAGAGTCGATTTTCCTACGTTGGGGCGTCCAACAATTGCCATGCTTATGGCGCGATTGGCTCCATCGTCTTCATCACCTTTGTAGTCGTTGGAAAATTCTTCATTAACATCATCGACCTTATTTCTTTTGGTGTAAGGTAATAACGCATCGTATAGTTCGGACATGCCCTCACCATGTTCTGCAGAAAAAGCCAACGGTTCACCTAGACCCAAACTATAGGATTCAGCTAGTCCTGGGATGCCAGCACGCCCCTCACATTTGTTAGCGACAAGTATTAACGGTACACCTTGTTGGCGGATCCATCTTCCGAAATGACTATCTAGCGGCGTTACTCCTGCCCTGGCATCAATCAACATCAGAGCGACGGTAGCTTCGTTCAAGGCGATACTAGTTTGCTCCCGCATGCGAGCCTCTAGAGATCCATCCATGGCATCCTCTAATCCAGCAGTATCAATAATGGAGAATTTCATGTCTGAAATACGACCCTGACCTTCGCGCCGGTCGCGGGTAACGCCTGGAGTGTCGTCAACAATAGCGAGACGCTTGCCAACCAGTCTGTTGAAAAGTGTCGACTTGCCGACATTTGGTCGTCCAACGATGGCAACAGTAAAGCTCATGTGCTCATATATGGTATTACCTTAGCGATATGCTAGGAGGCTAGCATTATCGGCAAGAAAATAGACACCTCGTCCGGCAATTACTGGGGGTACAGATATTCCTGATGGCATTTCAACACTTCCCATAATTCGTCCATCATAAGGGGATATAGAATAAACTTGACCCAAAGAACTAGCTAAAAGCAGGCGATCGCTGGCCAAAATCGGACCGTTCCAGATAATTGGATTATCCTTAGTTGTTGGATCTTCATACTGAGGTAAGGTCTGAACCCAGTGAATGGAACCGCTATTGCGTGAAATGGCAACAACTTCAGCGTCATTTGTTAACAGGAAAATATAATCACCAGCTACCCATGGATTGGATAGTCCACCAATTTCTTTACCCCAAATACGCCGACCACTTCGCAAATCTATCGAAACCATCATACCGCCATGAGAAATAGCAAAAACCTGACCGCGATCGATAATTGGTTGACCGCGAATATGAGCAAGGGTCGAAACTACATTAATTCTTCGAGTGTTTAAGAGGGCTTCAGTCCATAATACTCGGCCATTTTCCGCCTTAAGGGCAACAAGCTCACCAGAAGCAAAGGGTGCAACGACGACACCATTGTCAACAGCTGGACTGGCGCCACCAAGTAAGCTAGCAATTTCAGCAATTCCAATGTAATTCCAAATTTCATCTCCTGTAGTCCCATTTAAGGCATACAGGCGACTGTCTACGGTCATGGCGAAAACGCGTCCGTTTCGTACAGTTGGCGCGCTACGCATGGGACCAGGTAAAGTTGTGCGCCATATTACTGTTCCGCTGGTAGCATTGAGGGCCATAACCTGCGCGAAACCAGTGGTGACATAAACTTTACCATCTTCGAAAGCTAGCCCCCCACTCATGTGACCGTCGTCTTCATCATCGGGAGTTAATGAGGTGCGCCAAAAAATCTTACCTGTCTTGATATCGAAGGCGCTGACATTGGATGAAGTGTCCATTGTATATACCCGGCCCGCGGCAATTATTGGAGTTCCAATAAATCTTGATTCATCATTGGATCCAGTTCCAATGTCTGAAGACCATGCGAGATTGATACTTTCTCCTATCTCAATATGATGCATAGCATGGTTTGCATAGCCACCTGCCTGGGGCCAACTGGCATTGGCGGTTGGTGGGGGTAATAAAATGTCCATTGCCGATAATTCGGAATCGGGGCTCAATGAGCGTTGATGCCTCAATACTGAAATTCGCTCACCTGAGAGCGGCACTTTTAACTCATCACCGAACAAACCACCGGGCTCCGTCAATGACTCGCAGCCAGTCAGAGCTAAAGAGCTAGCAATAAGGGCGCTATGCCCAAGGGACTTAAATTTAAATGTAATATTTTTTACAACACTCATGGTCTTTTTTTCCTTTTATTCGGCTAATCCAGTAAGCAATTCCCTGGCCCGCAGACGAATGCCTTGAGGTGCTGTCTTATCATCGGTTAATGCGGCGAATAATTTCCTTGCCTTAGCCTTGTGACCTGACTGTTTAGCAAGAATTGCAGTTAACTCGCGTGCACTATATCGCCATGGATTTTTGTCAGCCGTAAGCGAAGCAAGTAAAGTCGTCAACACGGCTGTATCGCCATTATTATTCATTCGCTGAATCGCCCCAAGCAAAATTGCTAGATCACGATAAATGATATCTAGAGAACCATCATTGGCAAGCTTGTCATAAGCGGCAGTAGCACCTTGAACGTTTCCACCATTAGCCATCATGGCGGCAGCTTGAAATCCAGCAAGCATCTGATAACCTTGAGAGGCTTCAGCCTGAAAAGCTGTCAAGGCACCAAGGGCAGCTTCCTGATCACCTTCGTTGATAAGGCTAATGGTTGCGGCAAAGCGCTCACCCTGCTGGTTACGGTTGGTGATATCATAGTTCTGCCAGGCTTTATAACCAGCGACAGAAGAAACAATAACAAAGGCAAGGCCAATTAGAATTTTACCGTACCGTAGCCAAAGCTTGGAAAACTGATCTTTGCGTAGTTCCTCGTCAATTTCGCGCAATATGCCTTCTTGAATAGGCTCAGACACTTTATATCTCCATAATTTAATTCATGACTTAATAAATAAGTTTAAAATATTCCTCTGGAATAAGGAAAGCAAACACGCTTTACGATTATTCACCTATCCACTTTATGGAACATCCTATTGAGGGAGTTTGTATCGCCGGCCCTTGACCTGATTTGGCCACTTCACTCATTGCTTCAAATAGTTCGCGTCGAGCGTCCTTGGGGCCTGGCTTTTTATTTGAAGAATCAAGACGTCCCCGGTATTTCAGTCCAAAATTTTTATCAAATCCAAAGAAGTCAGGCGTGCATACTGCTCCATAATTTCGCGCTGTTTGCTGTGTTGGGTCAATAACGTATGGGAAGGTGAAGCCATTTCTCTCACTTACAATTTTCATATTGTCAAAAGTATCCTCAGGATAGTCGCTGGGATCATTTGACATGACAGCTGCGACGCCAATACCAATTGCCTGTAGCTCAAACGCATCGCGTACGAGACGATCAATAATCGCTTTAACATAGGGGCAGTGATTACAAATGAACATAATCACAGTGCCATTGTCTCCATGCACACTCTCTAAAGTATGAATTTTCCCATCAACACCTTTAAGTGAAAAATTTGGAGCTTTCCAATCAAATTCGCAAATTGGAGTTTCTGTGGAAACCATGAGCACTATCTCCGGATAAAACCATGAAATTGATGCACTTGACTAGGCCTAAAAATGCTTTCAATTAAGAAAAGTTCGCAAGCTCACTTCTTCAGCTTTGCAACGCATCTTGAATTATGTATTAGGTTCTTAATCTAAAATGAAAGGATAGTCGATAACGTATTAACTACTTTTAAACTCTGGATAGTGCAATATTAAATGCAATGTATGTAGTAGCATTTTTCTTAAGGAGTTGCTTGAAGTATGCGTTTGCTCTTTACCTTGACCCTAACGGTATCTCTTGGTGCATGCGATCCACGCCTTGCAGCAGTCGATGGTGTTTCTGCAGTGGGCACCGGCAAGACTGTCAGTGATCATTTTGTCTCTTTTGCTAGTGGTAAGAATTGTTCGACAATTCGAACCAACACTGGCCGCACTTACTGTGAAGAAGATGAGCCAAACCCAACACCCAAAGTTTGGTGCTATCGAACGATTGGCAAGGCTGTGTGTTACGACAGGCCAGACCCGTACCAGGGAAATCAACGCAAGATGGGAGAAAACGACCATAATCTGGATAGATCAAAATAAACTCAGTGGGCGCCTAGACCGACCCTATTCGCATTAACTTATTCAGTTTAGCGTGCATCGAGAAACAAATGAAGAGACGATTGACAACTTTCATTTTTGTCGTGTCTTAGAAGTGCAGTAGCAAAGACTTTAAATGTTTTTGAATCGTGTAAAGTGTTCTTTAGGAAAATCATTTTAGTAACGGCTTCTGTGCTCAGAACCTCGGCATAATGTTTAATGGCTGTCTTAGTAAAATGTTTGACTGCGATTCAAGTGCTAAATTTTTTTATACTGGCTGCATGATGAGTTAGCCGTTTGGACACGATATCATTTTTCTTTATTTCGGGGGTAGGCACATAGTCACAATACCTTTGATTTTTTTTGGGTCCACAGGCTCGCCCTTGCGTATGATTATAATACGCCCTGATTTGGCTAGATGTATCGCCTGTTGCTTTACTGCATTTAGGTAGCGTCGCCAGAGATTAGGGCCGTCTTTTGGTTTTCTGCGCTCATTGGCGATTGTGTAGGCCACATCCTTAAAAGTCGCTGCTTTGCCAACACTCAAGGTATCAAGAATGGCGATAACTATAGGATCGTCATAATTAGCCCCAATGAGCTTATCGTTTTCTTTTAATTGATCATTCATTAAAAAGATATTTAGCTGAGAAGTTGGCTTGATGCAATGCCATCGAGGATTGAGGGCCCAACAATTGCTGCTTTCTTCAGCTGGTTTTTTTAGGAGCGGGATCTTCATTGTACTTGAATTTATTTTGCTTCCTTTGTTTTAAAATTAATGTGGCAAAGTTCAAAGTGTTTATCCTCAAGAACTATTGGTTGTTATTGAAGCATTTATTTAACTGCATTGTCTCAGAGCGGCTTCAAGTCTTTGCCAATCTTTCTCACTACCGGGTAAGCCAAAGCGAAGCCAATTGGGATCATATTGAAATTGTCGTACCATGATTCCGCATTGCGCAAGGATTTGAAAAATTGCCTTGGCTTGTTTTGTGGCAACGAGCCTAAATAAAGATGTGCCGCCAACAACTTCCATATTACTAGCTCTAAGAATTTCATCTAGGCGATTACTTGCAAGCAGTAGTTGCTGGCGAGTGATGGTCATCCATTTATCTTCTGAGAGGGCGGCCTCACCAATAATGATAGCTGGTGTTGATACCGCCCAAGGCCCGAGGAACGTCGACAAACGCTCGGCAACAACAATGTCTGTAAGTGCAAATCCTAGGCGTAAGCCGGCAAGGCCGTAAAACTTACCAAAGGAACGTAAAATGATCAGGCCGGGTAGGCCAACGGCGCTTGCAAGGCTTAGTTCGGGAATTACGTCGCAGAATGCTTCATCTACAATCAGCCAGCCACCTTTTTCAGCTTGCCTTTGGGCAAGTCTTTTCAAATCTTTTGGTGCATGTTGGTATCCGTCTGGATTGTTGGGATTAACAACGATTATTACATCAGCATTTTCTTCGGCTTGGTCTAGATCACTTGTTTCTTTAACCGTGTGTTCAGCTACGCGCCAGCATTGGGCATGTTCATTGTAGGTTGGGGAAATGACGGAAACTCTTCCTGCAGGGCGCATGCGGGGCAGCCACTGAATTAATGACTGAGTGCCTGGTGCGGCAGTAATCAGTTGCGGATCACTCACCCCGTAACAGATTGCTGCAGCCTGCTTCAGGTTACTCAAATTAGCGGTGCTTGGCAGTGATCCCCAGTTCTTACTATTAATTCTTTTTGGAACGTAAGGTTGCGGATTTATACCTGTGGAGAGGTCAAGCCAGCCCTGTTTTGGGCGCCCATAACGTTGCTCAAGTGCTTGTGGGTCGCCACCGTGCTCACATCTATTCAAGTTCATTTCATGTGTCCGGGTTTTGTGGCCTATCAATCTGGATAATTTCACCGTTTAAACTACAAGACTCTTCAGCCAACTGCAAAAAACTCTCAGTAACGTCCTCTGGGAGCTTAATGCTCTCTGGGTCCTCGCCAGGATAGGCAATTGGACGCATGGTCGTACGAGTGGGTCCTGGATTCAGTATATTGGCTTTGATGTTACTTTTTTTGTTTTCTGATGCATAAGTTTTGACCATAGTTTCTAGTCCTGCTTTGGAAACAGCGTAAGCTCCCCAAAAAGGCCATGTTCCTTGTGTTACTGTCGATGATACAAAAATAGCGCGTCCTGCCTCTGAGGCCCTGATCAGAGGATCGAGGCTTCTGAGTAGACGGTAGTTAGCTGTCAGATTTACATTTATTATTTGGTCCCAGTCTTCTGGTTTGACTTGTGGCATGGGTTTCAGAGGTGTCAGTAGGCCCGCATTTCCTATTAGTACATCAAGGCGCTTAAAGCGTTCAAAGACGGCGGCAGCCATGTGATCAATGGCGTCAAAATCAGACAAGTCTATGGGTGCCAGAGTAACGTTGTCACCGGTTAACTCCAAAATTTCATCATCAAGCTTCTCTAGTGCGCCTTTTGTGCGTGCACAAAGTATAAGTTGGGCGCCCTCTTGGGCAAAACGCAAGGCAACTGCTCGTCCGATTCCACGGGAAGCTCCAGTGATTAGGGCAACACGTCCTTGCAAGCGTCCTTTTGTCATTTTTTAGTGCCTTGTTTTTAGCAGTGATAACTGTTTTGGAGCGCGTCCGTTTTCAAGATCAGTAAGGCGGATTGGGTAATCGCCACTAAAGCAGGCATCGCAAAATTGTGGATTGTCTGTATTGCGTCTTTCTTCTCCAACTGCGCGGTAAAGACCGCCAAAAGAAATAAAGTTTAGACTGTCAACACCAATAATCTTACGCATGGACTCCAGATCATGCATAGAAGCCATTAGTTCCTCGCGCTCTGGCGTATCAATGCCATAGAAGCATGGATTTGTAATGGGTGGCGAGGATATGCACATGTGTACCTCTGTGGCTCCTGCAGCACGAACCATATCCACAATCTTAACGGACGTAGTACCGCGAACGATGGAGTCATCAATCAGAATAACGCGCTTTCCCTTTAAATATTGGGCATTAGCGTTGTGCTTTAACTTGACGCCCAGATTGCGAATTTGTTGAGTTGGTTCAATAAAGGTACGCCCAACATAGTGATTTCGAATAATTCCAAGTTCAAATGGAATGCTTGACTGTTCGGCGTAACCTAGGGCAGCGGGAACACCTGAATCAGGTACTGGTACAATAACATCTGCATCAATATTACTCTCTTTTGCCAGCTCCATGCCAATTTTTTTTCGGATTTGATAGACGTTGCGCCCTTCTAAGTAGCTGTCAGGGCGGGCAAAGTAAATGTATTCAAAGATGCAAAATTTTGGTGTTATGGGCAGGAATGGCTTAAAGCTACGCAAGCCTTTTTTGTCGATGACTATCAATTCACCTGGCTCCACATCACGTACAAACTCTGCACCAATAATATCAAGAGCACATGTCTCAGAAGCTAAAATCATAGATACACCAATCTTACCAAGAACTAACGGGCGCACACCACGAGGATCTCGCACTCCAATGATTTTTTCCTGAGTCATAGCAACAAGCGAATAAGCACCCTCGGCCTGACGTAGGGCATCAATTACTCGTTCAACGACATTTGTCGCTTTGGACATGGCAATTAGGTGAATAAAGGTTTCCGTGTCACTCGTTGATTGAAAGATGCAGCCGCGCTCAACAAGTGCTTTGCGAATAGCATAGGCATTGGTCAAGTTGCCATTATGTGCAATGGACAGGCCGCCAAATTTAAAGTCAGCAAATAAAGGCTGAACGTTTCTAAGGGCTTTGTCGCCAGACGTAGAATAACGCACATGTCCAATGGCCATGTTGCCGGGTAGGGTCTCCATGACATCTTCGGAATTGAAGTTGTCACCTACATGGCCTAATGCCCGGTGTGAATTGAATTGATGACCGTCATATGACACCACTCCAGCGGCTTCTTGCCCACGGTGTTGCAGTGCATGCAGACCAAGCGCTGTGTGAGCAGAAGCGTCAGTATGGTGGTATATGCCAAAGACACCACATTCATCATGAAAGTGATCGTCATCATGGCTCTGGGCAGTTTTTTTTGTGCTTTTTGACATAAAATAATTAAATACCGATTACTGTTGTGAGCTACTGTCAATGAGTCGTTCCATCTCATTACGTATTTTTTTTCCATAGCCATCAAGCTTTCCTGTTTCGTCACTTTTTGGTTTAGGTGAAATCAGACCTCTAATAACTTTCTGGCTTTCGATTAATTCATTGGTTTTTGTTACTGCTGTATCAGCTGTTGCTGCGGCTTTTCTTGGAATCAAGGAGCGTAGTTGTTGAGCACCAGTCTCTATCAGGGGCATAGTGCGGGCACTTCTGAGCCACACGGGCTGGTCAACTATGGGCAACATCCATTTGATTCCCATGTAAAGAAGGCAAATCATGATACTTCCTCGAACAAGACCGAACAAAAAACCAAGAGAACGGTCAAGGGCGTTCAGGTTGCTATTATGGACGCGTTTGGATATAGCTCTGCTTAAAGTAGACAAGATTGCAAGTGATATAATGAATACAGCAATACCGTTGGCCAGATCGGCGGCGAGCTCGATGGAAATCAGTTCGCGAAAAAAAGGTTGCACAAAGGGAAATACGTAAATCGTGATTAAACTACCACCAACCCAGCCAGCAATTGACAAAACCTCTTGAACTAAGCCTCGTGTGTAAGCAAGGGAAGCTGATATTAGCAACACAACTACCACTGTCATATCAGTGACGTTGACGGGCAGATTATCCATCAGTTTTTACTTTCGCCAAGGTCTTTACTTCGAACCTCTTTTGTTGGTGAGTGAAACAGAGAAAGTAAGTCAGTAAGGTGTTCAATTTCTTTTATTCCCATAATGCTTTCGGGTGTGGTTCCTATACCTTTCCCCCGGTTTTTCGGCACGATAGCACGGGTAAAGCCTAATTTGGCTGCTTCTTTCAAACGTGCGTCAGTGTGTGACACTGGGCGAACCTCGCCAGAAAGGCCAATTTCACCAAAAACTACCGTTTCAGCTGGCACCGCAATACCGTTTAAAGAAGATGCCAAAGCAGCTGCAACAGCGAGATCAGCGGCAGGTTCAGACACACGAAGCCCACCCGCGACGTTTAGGTATACGTCGTTAGCGCCAATAGCAAGGCCGCATCTCGACTCAAGCACTGCTAAGACCATTGACAGGCGTGCTGCATCCCAACCAACAACAGCCCGACGTGGGGTGCCAAGTGGTGATGGAGCAATCAAGGTTTGTAGTTCTACTAGCATGGGGCGGGTCCCCTCAATACCAGCAAAAACAGAAGCCCCATTGACGTTACCCCCATGATCAGACAAAAATAGAGCCGATGGATTGGCCACTTCCATTAAGCCTTTGTCAGTCATCTCGAAGACGCCAATCTCGTTAGTTGGACCAAAGCGGTTTTTGACAGCACGCAATATGCGGAACTGGTGGCTACGCTCCCCTTCAAAATATAATACCGTGTCGACCATGTGTTCCATGACCCTTGGACCGGCAATCTGGCCGTCCTTTGTGACATGGCCGACCAATATAATGCTGAAGCTGCGGCGTTTGGCCAGACGAATCAACTCCTGGGCTGACGTTCGCACTTGCGACACAGTGCCTGGAGCAGACTCGAGACTGTCCACAAACATGGTCTGAATTGAGTCGATAATGACAACTTCTGGTGCGTCGCCACTATTCAGGGAGGTCACAATATCGCGGACGGACGTGGCGGCCGCTAATTGAACGTTTGCTTTAGTAAGGCCCAGACGTTCAGCGCGCATGCGTAGTTGTTCTATTGCTTCCTCGCCGGAGATATAGGCGACTAGATAATTGGCCGCCAAAGAGGCGACAGCTTGTAAAAGAACCGTAGATTTGCCAATGCCCGGATCACCACCAACTAAAAGGGCGGAGCCTGGTACTAGTCCACCTCCACAAACTCGATCAAATTCACTGATACCAGTAACACGGCGAGGTGGTGCCTTACTCTTTCCCTGTATGGGAACAAACTCAATTTTGGAACCTTGTTTTAAGCCCAGACCCTTGGGCGCCCGCTCATACACAGATTCCTCAACAAGGGTATTCCATGAGCCACAATTGTCGCAACGCCCACTCCACTTAGCACTGATGCCGCCACAATCTTGACAGACGTATTGGCTTGTATTTTTTACCACTAGAAGTCCTTAGGAAAAGACTATTTATAGAGACTAATTGATTTACGGGATTCCATTAAGGATGACAAGGTGGCACTGTCAATTCGTTTCCTTTGCGCTACTCTATACGAACCTGACTAAATAAATTTAGTTTCCACTGGCTCAGCATTTTCGTCTTCTAGCATAGCTGTAAGAGGGATTTTATTTACTTTTTCATATCAGGGTTAGACTCAGAGTAGCAATTACGCAGGGTATGTTTTTTTCTTCCCATCATTGTCATAAAGAATAAAAAAACCAGTAAAAAAAAGGGAGAATTATGAATCGTAGAGCACACTTTAACCTTAAGCAAATTCCTATCTTTCAGATGGTAGCATAATGATGCTACGATTACTAAAATCAGTTTATTTATGCAGAGGACGCAACATGACAACTCAAATCGTACAAGCATATGATGCTCTCGTGCTCAACCGTCCTAAGTTGGTTTTAGTAGTGTTGCTGTCAGTACTAGTTTTCTTTGGTTATCACACAAGAAATTTCAAATTAGACGCATCAGCTGACACATTGTTACTAGAGGAAGATGTTGATCTGAATGTGTTCAGGGATATTAATGAGCGATACCCCAGTAGTGAATTGCTCATTGTAACTTTCACTCCGAATGACGACCTTTTCTCGGACCAGGCTTTAAAGCCTATGACCGAACTTCGTGAAAAGCTCAAAAAAGTTGACAGCGTGAATGCTGTTTTTTCGATTTTGGATGCCCCTCTGTTTGATAGCTCTGATGCAGATATTCAAGAAATGCTGAAGAATATGCCAAGTTTAGAAAAAGTGGATGTTGACCGTGTCCGGGCCCGAGAAGAGCTGGTTAACAGCCCAATTTATCGTGATCTAATTGTAAGTGGTGACGGAAAGACAACGGCTCTTCTATTGGAAATGGCGCCAAATATTCAGTTTGACCAGCTATTGAAGTCCCGAAGTATACTGCGTTCAAAAAGTAGAAAAACTAGTCTTTCGGATATAGAGACTCAAGACTTGGAACGTATCTCAGCCGAATACGATCGGGTCCGAGACACAATGAGCGCGCAACGCCATCTTGATATTGCTGAAATAAGAGGCATTATCGCGCCTTATCGCCAATACGGTACACTTCACCTGGGTGGTTTGCCAATGATTACAGACGACATGGTCACTTTTGTGCAAAGTGACCTGACCGTCTTTGGAGTGGGGGTTCTTGCCTTTCTAATCCTTATCCTCACTGCTATTTTTCGGCAATTACGCTGGATTGCCCTCCCCCTGCTCAGCTGCTTCTACTCCGGATTGACTATGATAGGCGTCCTTGGTTTATTTGGATGGATGGTAACTGTTATTTCATCTAATTTTCTGGCCTTAATGCTGATTATTACTATTTCTATGAATATTCACTTGATCGTGCGTTACAGACAACTACATCGAGATAATCCTGATGACGACCAGCTAATGCTGGTCCGAATGACTATTCACAAGATGGTGAGGCCTTGTCTTTACACTGCCCTTACGACGATTATTGGTTTTGGCTCTCTTGTGGTGAGCGATATTAAGCCAGTCATAGATTTTGGTTTGATGATGAGTGCCGGTTTGACGGTTACGTTTGTGACGTCGTTTCTGTTGTTTCCAACTATGCTGTTGGTTATTGGAAAAAACGAAACGGCCACAAGTGTTGAAGAAGTGCGTTTTATGTTCCCAGAATACTTGGCTCATTTGACAGAATTTCAAGGAAATAAAATTCTAATGTTGGCGTTGGTTTTGAGTGTTTTGAGCATTGCGGGAATTTCGATGCTACGTGTGGAGAATAGTTTTATTAATTATTTCAGCGAGGATACAGAAATCTATCAGGGTCTCAAGCTCATTGACGAAGAACTGGGTGGTACGACACCAGTTGAAGTGCTTATAAAATTCAAAGAAGATGTGGAAGAATTGACGGCCGAAGATTTAGCAGAGATGACCGAGGAAGAAATAATAGAAGAACGAGCTTTTATGGAGGCAATGCGGACCCAACCAGAGCTGTGGTTTACACCCACCAAAGTCCAACTCATCAAAAAGGCTCACGACTATTTGGATGGATTACCCGAAATTGGCAAGGTTCTCTCACTGGCGTCATCAGTCCGTGTTGTTGAAGAAATCTTAGGAAAAGAGCTTGAAGGACTTGATATGGCAGTTCTGTATAATAAAGTTCCTGCTGAGGTGAAAAACAGTCTTATAAATTCTTATATTTCTATTAAAAATAATGAGGCAAGAATTGTGGCGAGGGTATTAGATACTCAACAGGATTTGCGCCGCAAGGAATTGCTGGAAAAAATTCATTTTGGTTTGGGTGCCCAAAATGATTTTGAGCAGCTATCTGACTATAAGCTTTTGATTGATGATGTGACTGTAAGTGGGTTGCTCGTACTATACAACAACATGCTGCAGAGTTTATTCTCGTCACAAATCAAGTCCATCGGGGTGGTGATGCTTGGTATCGGCATAATGTTTCTCGTTCTGTTCCGTTCATTTGCCTTGTCAATTATTGGCATTCTTCCGAATTTGTTGGGTGCTTTAGTGGTTTTAGGTGTTATGGGCTGGGCTGAGATCCCCATGGACATGATGACCATTACAATCGCCGCGATTACTATAGGAATAGCCGTCGATAATGGCATTCACTACATTTACCGATTCAGAGAAGAATATGCGTTGACAGGGAGCTATGAAGATACATTGCATATCTGTCATTCAAATATTGGAAAAGCAGTATTCTACACCACCATGACCATCATCTTTGGTTTCTCTATCTTGATAATGTCTAACTTTATACCGACAATCTACTTTGGCTTGTTGACTGGAGCGGCCATGTTCATTGCCCTTATGGCTGCATTGACAGTGCTGCCAAAACTGATTTTGCTATGGAAGCCTTTTGGCTCAGTGCAGGTTTAATATATGGTTTTGTATATACGCTGGTAACGGTGACCTAGCGAGGTCAGTATTTCGTAGCCTATAGTTCCTGCAGCATCAGCCACATCATCTACCGGAATGATGGGGCCAATCAAGTCGATCAAGGCACCGGGGTGGGCCAGCTGTTCGGGAACATTACTTACATCAAAAGTGGTTAAATCCATAGATACTCGACCAACAATTGGCACCTGTACACCCCCCAGGAAACCAAAGCCTCTATTGCTTAGTGATCTGGGGTACCCATCGGCATAACCAACTCCAACAGTGGCAATCAGGCCTTGCCCCTTGATTTGGTGTGTGGCGCCGTAGCCAACTGTCTGTGGGGCATTGACCTCACGAACTTGTAGAATTTTCCCCTGTAATCTAATGACCTGACCCATTGGGTTAGGTTTGCCTGGCGTTGGGTTTATGCCATAAAGAGCAGCTCCAGGTCGGGCAAGATTAAAAAAATACTTATCACCAAGAAATATTCCTGAAGAGTTTGCTAGTGACGCCTTGCAGCCAGGAAAAAGTGTTAAGGCTTGATGAAAGCTCTTTAGTTGATCCGCGTTCATAGTTGTTTTGAAATCTTCCGAACAAGCCAGATGGCTGATGACATAAGAAATGTTTAGGCCCTTAATTCGCTGGGGCTCCTTTTGTAGCATTTCCACTTCGCTGGGGGATAATCCCAACCGTGCCATGCCGGTGTCTATGTGGATATCTGCTGGAGCCTGCGGGTGTTTTTCTTTCCAAAATGCTATATCTACCAAAGAATTTAGTACAGGAATTAAATTAAATTCTTCCAATGTTTGCCCGGCAGCCATGGGGCCACCCAGAATATGAATATTGGCCTTAAGGCCGACATCGCAGAGGACTTTACGAAGATATACCCCTTCATCAATCAGGGCGACGAAGAACTCTGTACAGCCTGCTTGACACAATTGGACTATGGCTCTTCCTGCGCCCAGTCCGTAGGCCTCGGCCTTGATGACAGCACCACAGTCCGCACTGTTTAAACGGCTTTTTAGTCGTTGCCAGTTACGCTTCAGTTCAGCCAGATCAATTGTCAGAATACCGGCGCTGGAATCAGGACTGTTCATGAACCCTATTGGTAGTCGAGTTGGTGAATACGTTCAAGGTCACTAAAGCGGGTAAATTTGCCCATGAACTGAAGTTCGACGGTGCCAACGGGACCGTGACGCTGCTTAGCGACAATGAGCTCTGCTTTATTGCGAACTTTTTCTAGTCGTTCTTCGTTACGCTGCTGGCGTAAAACGAATTTATCATCATTTTCATTTTCGTGCTGGGATGCTCCTCTACGTTCGAGATAGTATTCCTCACGGAAGATAAACATTACAACATCTGCATCTTGCTCGATGGAGCCCGATTCACGCAAATCGGAAAGCATGGGACGTTTGTCCTCACGTTGCTCAACAGCACGAGACAACTGTGAAAGGGCAATCACCGGCAGATCAAGCTCCTTAGCTAACGTCTTCAACCCACGTGTAATTGCTGAGACTTCTTGTACCCGCCCATCATTGCGTGAAGTTCCAGACCCTGAGATAAGTTGCAAATAATCAACTACGATCAAACCCAAATTATGTTGGCGCTTCAAACGGCGGGCACGGGTTCTAAGTGCACTTACGGTCAGAGCCGGGGTGTCGTCGATAAAGATTGGGATGTCGTGCAGGGCCTGACTACCAGCCACGAGCCGATCAAATTCGGGGCTCGTAATTTTGCCTTTACGAATGCTGTCAGACGAAATTTGCGTTTGCTCAGAAATAATACGTGTTGCTAGCTGTTCAGCAGACATTTCTAGTGAGAAAAATCCGACAACTGCTCCTTGCTCGCCGTCAGTTTGGTGATGCGTATAGGCAGCATTAAAGGCTATATTAGTGGCCAACGCTGTTTTCCCCATGGAGGGACGTCCTGCAAGAATTAAAAGATCTGATGGATGCAAGCCTCCCAATATTGTATCAACATCCAGCAGCCCTGAAGTTACTCCTGCAAGGGCGCCATCACGTTTATGGGCACCCTCGGCCATTTTTAAGGCCGTAATTACAGAAGTTTTAAAGGCTTGAAAGCCGCCTTCATAATTTCCTGTTGTGGCAAGATCATAAAGGCTCTGTTCTGCAGTTTCGATCTGCTGTGTTGCGTCGTCCCCTACATCTCCACTGTAGGCGCGATTAACCACGCCCTCACCAAGATCAATCAGGGAGCGCTTGAGGTGCAGATCATAAATAATGCGCCCATATTCTCCGGCATTAATTATTGAGACCATGCTTTCAGCTAATTCCACCAGGTAAGCAGTCCCACCGATTTCAATAAGGCTATCGTCTTGTTCAAAAAGTCGCTTTAGTGAGACTGGGTTAGCGATCTGTCCTTTTTCAATTAAACGCGCACACGCATCATAAATTTTACCATGTTGGGCAATGACAAAATGTTCTGGCAGCAGAATCTCAGAAACCTTCTCATAGGCTCGGTTGTTAGCAAAGATAGCACCAAGCAAAGATTTTTCAGCCTCTACATTGTGCGGCAGACTACGAAAATTAGTATCTGTTTGTTTGCCATTTTCGTTTATGGGGTCGTTTAAGGCTGGTGGCATGGCTGGAATGGACATGAAATGAAATTACAAAGATCGTGTCTGCGCGTCTTGAATAATCGTCTGTGGATTGTGTGGATATCGGGGACACTTTTGACGGATGCTAGATAAAACTTGAATAAAAATGGCGTCTCGTATACCCGAGACGCCGTTGAA
>Ga0209630_10001239_pt1 | contig 27822 bp, 35 predicted proteins | sample COG_01_FD_184745 | JGI IMG/M metagenome (GOLD analysis project Ga0209630, IMG submission 184745) | Pelagic Microbial community sample from North Sea - COGITO 998_met_01 (SPAdes) (version 2) | ecosystem: Environmental > Aquatic > Marine > Neritic zone/Coastal water | place: Helgoland, sampling... | reverse complement strand
CTTTACAGATTCATTCTCAGTAAATGCACAAGAGATATTCTCTCAAGGTCTTACATTTAACACCGATGGAACAAAGATGTTTGTGGTAGGTAGTAGTGGAGATGACGTAAACGAGTACGCATGTACTACCGGATTTGATGTATCAACTTGTGCCTTTACAGACTCATTCTCAGTAGCTGCTCAAGACATATTCCCTAGAGGTGTTGCATTTAACAACGATGGAACAAAGATGTTTGTGGCAGGTAGTAATGGAAATGACGTAAACGAGTATGCATGTACAACCGGATTTGATGTATCAACTTGTGCCTTTACAGACTCATTTGATATATCTAATGAAGAGACAGATCCTAATGGTGTTGCATTTAACAACGATGGAACAAAGATGTTTGTGGCAGGAAATAATGGAAATGACGTAAACGAGTATACCTTATCCGTTGGATTTGATTTTGATGGGGTTGCTGCTGCTGAAGAAGAAGAAAACAGCAGTTCAGATTGCTATGATTGCATTTCCCCAACATTACAAAAAGCACACATTACAATATCTTCAAATGATTATGTTGTAGCAACGGGGGATGACCCATTACACATCACTGCAAATGTTGGAGACAAAGTTACAGTTATTCTAAATGTGACAGACAACAAGCCAGTTGATGATTTCAAGTTTGCAGGACTTTACACAAACTACCAAGACAAACCATCTGACATGAATACCTATTATGCAAATAATTACAATAATCTAAAACAAGTCAGTACAAGTTTTTACGAGTGGAATGTACGTTCTGATGATACAGCATATTCCCATGATGGAACCGTTTCTTGGAGTGAAAATAGTCCAGAAATTATAATTGAGGAATTAAATGAAGATAATTTCAAATTCAAAAATGACGAAAACAATATGGTACAATATTTCATGATGCCATTTACATTTACAATAAATGAGCACATGGATTCAACAAAAATTGTTGCCAAAGTCCATGACGGCGCATACAACCGTCTGCACGTAACGCTTCCAGTAGTTTTAGATGTGTCAGGAAACGATCCTCTAAACTTTGAGAATCTAGGAAAGCAAAAGGTTTTGGGATTTTTCGATGAGGCAGTTTTGATTCAAAGCATTTCAGACTGGGATGATTCACAAGACAATACTGAAAAGTTAGCTCAACTCTTGGGAGTTTCTAAAGATTCCATACCTTTGTGGACTGTAAATCTTGCCAAATGGGTAGCTGAGGACAAGATTGATTCAGCCAATCTGATAGTTGCAGTTGAGTATCTGCTGAATCAATAGTAAATTATTATTTAGTGCAAAAAAGTGATTTTTATGAAAAAGAAAACGTTTGCAGTTGATATTGATGGAACAATCACTGAAAATGGTGGTGGTCGAATTCATCTTGATGCACTGGAATCTCTTCGAAGATTAACTAACATGGGACATGATGTGATTTATGTTACTGGACGTTCATCTGTTGAAGCATATTTACTATCTGTATTTGGCGGAACTAAAAAAATTGCCGTTGGTGAAAATGGTGGTTGCATTGCAATGGATGCTGATAATCATGTTTTGTTGGGTGATATAGAAGAATGTAATAAAGCATTTGAACTAATAAAAAATTCTATTGATGGCGTAGAAAAAAAACCTGTATTTCCTAGATTAACTGAAGTTGTTTTGGAAAGAACATTTGATTTAGATGATGCTAGAAAAATTCTTTCTGAACATAATCTTGATGTTAATCTTTCTGACAGTCAATATGCAATTCATATTAATTCTAAAGGCATAGACAAAGGAACTGGTTTTACTGAATTAATGAAGAAATTCAATATCATAAAAGATGATGTAATCGCAATTGGAGATAGTGCAACCGATATTCCATTATTCAAAGTAGCAAAAACAAGTATTGCATTAGGTAATGCCTCTAATTTAGTACGATCTGAGGCTACCATGACTGTATCTGCAAGTAGCGGTGATGGTGTTTTGGAAGCATTAGATAAATTAGCACCTAAATTATCTGAGATATAGTATGACATTTCAAATTATTCTTGATGAAATTGAAAATAATCTTAAAAAAATTATTCAAGAGCTCTCTGTTTCTGACATCTCTTTTTCTGTAGAAGTCGCAAAGCCGGGATTTGGTGATGTAAGTTCTAACATTGCATTTTTACTTGCTAAAGAATTGAAAAAAAGTCCTAAAGAAATAACTAAAATTCTTTCTGAAAAATATTCTCAATGCTCTAATGTGTTTGTTTTAAAATCTGAGGGACATCCATCTGGATATCTAAACTTTTTTGCTGATTGGACAAAATTAAGCAAATTAATTTTATCTGAATCCTATTCTGATACATATGGTGATATTGATATTGGAAAAAATTCTGATATTGTGGTAGAACACACTAGTGTGAATCCCAATAAAGCATTGCACATTGGACATATTCGTAACATTGTTGTTGGTGACACTATTTCTAGAATATTAAATAAAGCAAATTACAAAGTTAATGTTCTTAATTATATTGATGATTCTGGCTTACAAGTTGCTGACATAATTGTAGGGTTCAAGCATTTTGGATTTAGCGAAGAGTCCCCTAATGGAAAAAAATTTGATCATTATTGTGGAGATGATGTTTATGTTAAAACTACTCAGAAATATGATCTTGATCCTTCTCTTGAGGAGATTAGGAAAACTACTTTAAAAGAACTTGAAGATGGAACTTCTGAAATTGCAAAATTTGGTGATATAATTACGCGAAAAGTTTTATCTGGACAATTAGAAACATGTTGGAATCTCAATGTCTCTTATGACTGTCTAAATTTTGAATCTCAAATAATTCGTTCAGGGTTATGGCTCAAAATATTTGAAAAACTCAAGGATATGAGACTGATAGAATTTGAAAATACTGGTAAAAACGCTCAATGTTGGGTAATTCGTGGTGATGGCAAAGAGGAAGATAAGGTAATTGTTAGAAGTAATGGCACTGCCACCTACATTGCCAAGGATATTCCATATGCTGCTTGGAAATTGGGACTGTTAGAGGATCCATTTAACTATAAAAAATATGCCTCATCTCAACCTGAATCTAAAACTCTCTGGGAAACTACACTAGATGATTCAGATTATCCCTCTCAAAACTTTACTGCCCAAAAAGTAGTGACTGTTATTGATTCACGTCAAGAACGATTACAAAAAATCATCACTACGTTAATGGAAAAATTCAATTCAATTCCTAATAGTTATGTTCATCTTGGATATGAATCTGTTACATTAAGTGCAAATACCGCAAAAACTCTTGGTTTAGAAACTGATGGTAAACAAGCTCAAATGTCTGGAAGAAAAGGATTGTATGTGAGTGCTGATTCTGTTTGTGAACTTTTAAAACAAAAAATAACTGACGAAACAAAAAAACGACATCCTGAAATGACTGAATCTGAAATTGATCAAATCGCTCAATCTGTTTCAATTGGAACTTTGCGCTATGAAATGATTAAACAGGATCTGGATAAAATAATTACATTTGATCTAACAAAATCTCTTAGTTTGGAAGGTGACACTGTCCCATATATTCAATATTCATATGCTAGGGCATCAAGAATTTTAGAAAAATCTGGAATTAAACCTAACACTGATGTTGATTTTTCATTGCTTAAAGAAAAATCTGAAATTGATTTAGTAAAAATAATTGGTCTTTTCAATTTACAGGTTAGAGATGCTGTAAACAATTTTGCACCTAAAGTAATTGCTAGATACTGTCATGATCTTGCTGTAACATTCAATTCATTTTATGAACATGTGAAAGTTTTGGATTCAACTAGTGATGATTTAAAATCAACTAGAATATGTCTGGTTAATTCTTTTAACTTAACTTTAGAAAAAGCGTTGGATTTACTTGGAATCTCTGCGCCATCTAAAATGTAATCCTTATGAGATTTATTCTGATAATCCCTTTAATTGCTCTGTTAAGTATTTTGATTGGAACTGTGGCATTTCAATATTCTGTAGAATATTATGAAGAACGTGAATTAGAAAATTTAATAATTTCATGTATGGAGCAATTCGGTCATTATAGTGATGAACTTGTTTCTTGTTTAAACAAAGAAATTTAATGAATTTATTGAAATTTCTAGTTTTGATTCTTTACCACTAGAATTTTTTCCTCATATTTGTCATATACTTTAATTTTGGAATATTGTTTATGGTTATGAAATTAGATGATAAGAAAACTTTGTTATTTGGATTGTCTCTGACTTTAGGAATCACTATTTTTGGTGGTTATGTAATTATAAATTTTTTAATGCCTCATTGTAAAGATGTTATGTGTTAATTTGAAAATATTTACTATCGTCAACCTTAAGTTGTAAATGAATTAATCAAATTCATGAATTGTTTTGTTTGTGGGAAAGAGAAGCAAGATTTTGAAGTTTGGACAAATAAATTAGTTATAGGTATTACATATGATTCTGATTTTCAAAGTAATGATGTTATTTCTAGTATGTCTGAAAAATCTATAATTTGCCATCAATGTATAATTGAGATCCAAAAAAAGGTCAAAACCAATCCGAAATCTGACTGATTTTTAATTAATACATGTCAGTGGCAACAAATGTTGCCACTGGAGATTGTTTGTAACGTAACTGCTGTTCCGTACAAATTTTTCTCAGGCGTGCAAACCTGTAGTTTGAATGCTTCTCTTTTAAAAATAGTTTGATATCTCTCTTTGATGGTGTCTTCAACATTTTTTAAGGCTATTTTATAATAAATTTTGAATATCTTTGAAAAATAAGAGAAGTAAATTACAAATCTATTTTGATGTTATATCTGCAATTTTGATTGAAAAACAAGATAATAATGAAATTTCAAAGACCCGACTTCAACACAAATCAAATACTTCTTACGATAAACTTTTGAAATATCTTGATGAGATGAGTGAAAAAGGACTAATCAAATTAGAAAATGAAATAGATACCACTGAATTAGGAATAAAGTTTCATGAGGATTATTCTGCTGTAAATGATTTAATTGATGAAATTACTCAAAGATTATCTTAGGCAAATGTGAATTTTTCAATCTTATCTTCTTTTGTTAAAAATAGTATTTCGTGATGTGAGTCAAGTAAATTTCTCATAAACTCTGGTGCCCTACTCTGATTATTTTCATTATGGTTCGATTTTTTTATATATTACAATGTATCCCAGGACTCATCAAGGTGCGTAATTGGATTAAATACTCTGATGCCTTATCTTAATCATGGCATATTTGAGAGTAAAATCCATTCGTGGCCAAAAATATCTATATCTAGTAAAAAGTTCCTGGGATACTAAAAAAAAGACCTCAAAACAATCCATTATCAAATATTTGGGAATAGAATCTGATGTGACTATAGATGATGTTCCTGAGGAGTATAGGGATTCTAAAAAAATTTGTGATTATTTCTTAAATCAAAAATACTTTCAGCCTAAAGTACAGAATGAATTTATTCAAAAATTACAGTCAGATATGCTATCATCATTTAAAACTGGTGATTTTGTAAATGCTCATTCTATGGTTAGTTCTTACGAAAAAATATATGGATTCGGCTCTTTCCTTGATGAAGTTTTAATTCCTTTAATTGGTGAAATTGGGAATTTGGGAAATTCCCAAAAAATTGATTTGGGAACTCAAACAACTTGTTATAACACTATTGAGGATCTACTGACTAAGATTATTGAAAACAATTCTGTAAACCCTTCTAAGAAAAAAATCTTAATTTGTGTACCTAATGGTGAACAACATACATTGGGAACAAAAATTCTCCAAACTAAACTTTCTATGACTGGAAACACAGTTTACAATCTTCCTCCATTCACACCAACATCATTAATTATGGAATCCATTGAACATGATGGTCCTGATTGTGTTTTCATTTCTGTAACTTTAGATGAGAATATTTTATCAGCTAAACGAATGGTTGAGAAAATTAATGAAAAATATGGTATCCCAATTATTGTTGGTGGAAATGCAATACAAAACGATTCTGAAAATTGGGATCTAGCAGTAGGTAAAAATCTCTCAATTCCAAAAATTCTAAAACTTATTCAATCTAAGAAATTGCAAATTATTACAACTAACTGATTTTTGATCTATTTTTCTAGTTGATTTACTTTTTTTTCGATGACCTTTTTTTGTTTATTTTTTTCAAATCTTTTTCCTTTCTATTGATCTCTTTTTTGATTTTAGCCTGTTTTTCTTTTAATTTTTGATTTTTAGCCTTTATTTTCTCATCAATTTTTTTACGCTTTCTCTCTAAAATTTCAAATTTTTTCTCTTCTTTGATGATTTGTTTCTTAACTTTTTCTTGATTTTTAGCCTCAATTTTTTCTTTTTTTGTTTTATTTTTGATATTTTCCTTTTCTTTAAGGATAATTTTTGAAACTTTCAGTCTTTCTTTAACTGATTTATTGAGATCTTTTTCCATTGCTTTGATTTCTTTTTTCAGTTTTTCTGCTTGTTTAATTTCCTCTTTTTCTGCATTAACTTGTGAAATTATCTCATTATATTCTTTCTTTGTTTTTTCTAATTCTGTTTTCTTATCTTTAATTTCTTCAACTCTTTTTGTTTGTTCCACCAACCTAATTTTTTGCTCCTCAGCCATTTTTGCTAATTTTATTTTTTCTGCATTTACTTCTGATTCTATTTTGACTTGTTCTTCTTGTGCTTGAATTAATTGATTTCTTTGTATTTCTAGTTCTTTTGATATGGCATCTTTTTCTGAATCAATTTTTTGCAAAATTTTTACTCTTTCATCTTTTACTTTGATTAATTCCTTTTTTTGTAAATTTACAGTTTCTGTTAATTTTGTTTGTTTTTGAATTAGGATTCTTTCATCATTAATTTTTGCTTCTAAAATTTGTCTCTCTTCTTTTAATTTTTCTTCATTATTTTTTCGTTCTTCAATTAATTTATTTAATTTATTTTTTTGTTCGTCTATTTTCAAATCTTTTTTTTGCTCAATTATTTCTTCTTTTTCTTCCTTAATTTTATCTGTAATTTTATCTAATTTTTCTTCCGAATCTACTGGTTTCCATCCTTTGGGCATGGCTCCTTTGCCTCTATTTTCAATCTGTTCTATCTGCTCAATTTTAATTTCTTCTTTTTGTTTTTGTACAATTTTTATTCCAAAATTACTTTCTAAGTATTGTTTATCTGATTCATAGAGATTTTTGTTTTTTTTCAACATAATTTGTATATGTTCTAGCCTTCCAGGGTCTCCTTTTCCTGATTTCGTTAATTTTTTGATTTGCTCGGATTCACTTTCTTTTTTGATTATTTTTTCTTCAAAAATTATTTCTGCGTTTATTTTACTTTCTAAATAAATTCTATCTGTATTGTAAAGGGGTTTTTCCTTTTTTAAAAAATCCACTATATGTTCTAGCCTTCCTATATCTCCTGAATTTTCATCAATTAATTTTTCAATTTTATCAATTGTTTCTAATACAGTTAGTTTTTCCATTTTAATTCTCTAAATTAATTTTCAATAATTGTAGTATAAAACAACTATTAATTCAATTTTTTGGATAATTCTTCAATTAATTTTAAAATTTTAGGTATTTTCTACTTTATTTTATATTGAAATTTTAATTTTTAATTGTTCGTTAATATCATCAATTACTGCTTGCATGATGTTTGTATTTGATGTGAAGAATCCTCTGTATTCTCTATTTCCAAGATCCTCTGCCACCAAACCAAATGGACCTTTTTCACTTCTTGTGGCAACAATCCACATTGGAGAAATATTTGTACCATCACAACTAACTACCTCTGCAGTCTGTGGTGGATGTGGAGCTAATTCTGGATTAATGAAATTTCCAATAATCCATGCTTTTGAAATTTTTGATAGAATCTCTAGGTATCTGTCTTCCACGTACTTGTACCTTTTTTCTGTTTCAAATGTTGCTAGTAAAGGTGCATCATGTTTTACTGCATAATTTTCCAATAATATACTCAATCGGTAAAGTTCTTCTTTACCTGTTTTGAAATTAACATAATTTGCTTTTTGATATTCTTCTAATGACCATAATAAATTGTGATTTGTAATATCTGTGATTTCTTTTTCAGCAAAAGTTGGAAATTTTGCCCAAATATCATTCATGAAACTCACATAATGTTCTGTCATACATTTAGAATTTTTTTTTAGTATATAATCTACTAATTATTTCTACAAATAGTGCCAACTTTTTTGATTATTGCATTTTGAAAATATTTTTTGTTTTTTCAGCTTCGACTTTATGCTCAATCATTGGTTTTGGATATTTTAAATTTTCTGGAAATTTCTTCCATAAATTATGAATTGTTTTTGATTCTATATTTTTTAATTCTGGAATCCATTTTTTGATATATTCACATTTTGAATCAAATCTCTCTTGTTGTCTCCAGGGATTAAAAATTCTAAAGTATGGAACTGAATCACAACCAGTTGATGCTGCCCATTGCCAATTACCTGAATTAACTGCTGTATCATAATCGATCAATTTTTTAGCAAAATATCTTTCTCCACATCTCCAATCAATATGCAAATCCTTAGTAAGAAATGATGCTACAATCATTCTAACTCTATTATGCATAAATCCTGTTTGATTTAACTGTCTCATTCCTGCATCCACAATTGGAAATCCTGTTTTCCCTTCCTGCCATTTTTTCAATGATTCTTCAGAAGTTTCCCATGGTATTTTTTGGAATTTCTCTCTAAATGATTTTTTTTCAACATATGGGAAATGAAATAAAATATAGTTGAAAAATTCTCTCCAATAAATTTCTCCCATAATTGTATGATTTATGCCTAAAGTTTCCTTAATTTGAGTGTGAATTTCTCTAATTGAAATGGTTCCAAATTTGTTATGTGCAGAAAGCAATGTTGTTTGATTCAAACTTGGAAAATCTCTTACTTTATCATAATTGGCAAATTGCTTTATGTCTTTTAAAATTTTTAATGCTTCCTTTCTGCCTCCTATAATTTCTGAATTTGTTATCTCTAATTTCCCAATTTCTCTATTTGAAATATTTTTGTTTGAATAATTTTTTTTATTATTTTTAATTATTTTTCTAGTTGGAAAAATTTTTGCTTTCTTGTAGAAAAATGAATAGATTGTGTAAGGCGTGTCATCATTTGTTTTGATTTCATTTGGATTGTGGAGTAAAAAATCTAATGTTCTGTGAAATGGTATTTTGTTTTTTTCACAAATTTGATAAATTTTCTCATCTCGATTTTGTGAATAATTTGAAAAATCCGTATTACTAAAAATTGCATTAATTTTATATTTTTTAATGATGTTTTCTAGAATTTTTTCTGTAATTCCTTCAAGTACTTGTAAACGACTTCCTTTTTTCTTAAGACTTTCATCTAAATCTACTAATGACTCATTAAGAAAGTTCCATCTAAATTTAGAGTCTGTTAATTTTTTAATTAATTTTGAATCGTAAATAAAACATGGGATGACTTCCTTTGAATTTTGGAGTGCTTCAATTAAACCAATATTGTCTTCTAATCTTAAATCTCTATGAAAAAGAAATATACTTTTTTCAAACATTGATTCCTTTTTTATTTTCTATTGTATATCGAATTTAGCATCTAATGTTTTGCCCATAACTTTTAGAGCATATCTACATACGTTTGAGTTTAGTGTGAAGAATCCTCTGAACATTCCATCCTCATATTCTTCTGCGATTAGACCAAATGGACCATATGGTCCTCTAGTGATGACTGTCCATACATTTGCCAGATTTGTATTACTGCAACTAAGGAATTCTGAATTTGGTATAACAACATCTGTTGGAATTACTTCATCATCAAAATCTGCAATTATCCATACTTTGGGCATATCTTTCACCATTTCCTGATATCTTTCTTTAACATACGAAAATTTTGCAATTTTCTCAAATGTTGCCAGTAAAGGCTCTTTGTTGTCTTGCGCATACTTTTCTATCATTTTACTTAAATGGTAAAGTGGTTTTCTTTCTGCATCAAAATTATGGTATCCTGCTTCAATGAACTGTTCTAATTTCCAAATTGGTAAAATATCATTATCTAGATTATGCCATTCTGCTAATTGAGGAAATTCTTCCCAAACTTCATGTACAAAATCTTTATCTGTATATGGATTTTCCATGTAAATTGTCTAATCAAATCAGTTATAAATTATTTTTTTACCTTTTTCTAGTGCCAATTATTCACTCTAATGAATAATAGTTTTTATTCTACAAAAACTTGATTTATGGTATGTCAAGATATGAAAAATTACTTCATATGCTAATGGACTACGAACCATCAATTTTGATTAATGTCATAAGTGACACAAAAGGAAATATTCTATGGAATACCATTAGAGATGATTCTGAAATTAAAGTTCCACTAGAGGAAATTAAAAAAACACTAATTCGTGAATCTTCAGACTGGATTACTCGATGTAAAATAGAAGATTCAGATGACCTAGGACGAGCAATGTATCATATTGCTTCTTTTCAAAAAGTTAAACAAGTAACTATTCCTCTTGATGCATTTCACATGTTAATGATCTATGTAGATAATACTCCGCTCAAAAAGACAAAAACAAAGAATTATGGTCGATATGTGCAAATGGGAAAAATTATGTCAATAGTTGACTTTGTCAATACTTTTGAAGAATAGAAAAAATAAAATTATTTGGCACTAGAATTAATAATTTCGAAGATTATATTAACCGAAATAACGTTTGTCATGTAATGGAAAAATATGAGCAGCTTTTGAACATGATAATGGATTTTAATGAATCTGTTAGATTTGCAGCCGTATCTGATGCAAATGGAAATCTACTTTGGAACAGTCAAAGAGATGGTATTACCAATATTGTTCCAATTGAAAAAACTAAAGCAACCATGTCTAGATCTAGAGGCGAATGGAATGAATATGCATCATCTGCAGAACACATAGGTAACGGATTATACTCTATAACTTCATACTCCAAGATCAAAAGAATTACAATTCCTCTATCTGATGGCAACATGTTATTCATTAGTGTAAATAACAAACCTATGAAAAATGCCAAAAACACTAGTTATGGACATCTTGTAGAAATGGGTGAAATTCTTTCAATAGTTGAATTTGTTGAATCCAAAAACTTTTGATATTTTAGACTATAATAAATTGTGATTTTATGGATGGGTTTGAAGCAAAATGTCGAAAATGTACTTCAAAAATTTTAATTCCTGATCAGGGGCCTTGCACTGATTTGGAATTCATGGATTACATTGTTTCATCTGGAAAACAATGTAAATGTGGACAAAATGATTGGGAACTCTTGTCTCAATAATTTTGATTATTTTCTTGGTCTTCTTCTAGGGTTTAATTCATAAAATCTTTCAATATTTTCTAACCATTTTTTATTTTCTGGTAAGCGTGAACGTGCATGAGGTTTTTTTCCATTTTTTGATAAGATTTCACTATTATTTTTGTAAAATTGGTCTATTTCATTTACCATGACACCCAAAAATTCTGATGCATCTTTACATTCAGTACTTTTTGGTAGATTGTGAGACATTATTGATTTTACAAGAGTGTCTATTTTTGCTACTTTTATTTTATATTCGCTTAAAATTCTGTATTCAAAAGATATCATTTGCTTATTTTTTTTAATCAGTCTATGTATACTTTGGTATGTCTGTAAAATTATTTTTTGATTTACCCGTACATTGTTTTACCTGTTGTTTCATCTGTTAAATTATTTTTTGATGAAAAACTACTAAAATTTGAACGTAGGATTTTTTGAACATGTCCTGATACCCTGGCTACATTATCCCAAGCATTATGGAATGAAATTCTATTCAAATTTTGTTCATCTATGTGAGAAAAAATTGCCAAACCTGCTATTATTTCACCATCTTTAATCCATTGATGCCCCATGTTGCATACTGTACAAATCTCACTAACTTCCATAATTGTTTTAGAAAATGATGGATTTTTACTAATTAGTAATTTTGAATCTTCTGGTGGGAATCTCATATTTACATTAATGTGCACTCTGTCTTCCCTGTTGGCATTTTTACTGACGATTACATTTGTTCCAACATGAAATTGCCAATCTACTAGATCACTTTTTTGTTTTATTTTTTCAGTTTGATCTTCATATTTCACGTTAGTAACTCTGATAAATTCTTCCACTAATTGTTTCATTTCACTTGATGTTTTTGTCATAACATTGCTTTTTTTTGTTAGTTATATTTTAGATTGAAGAAAAAAAGAGTTAACAATTGTGCCCACCACAGCCACAAGAGTCATGTCCCTCAGTACCTTGAGATTCTTTACCTGCACATCTGGAACATTTGTTTGATCCTGTTGGTGAGAAAAAACCAATTCCACATGATACACATTTCATATTTGCCATAACATTGCTGAAAAATTGCAGTATTTATTGAATACGTTTTGATTCGCTACAATGATTATTTTTGACTATTCACTTTTTTTAAAAACACGATATTCTCCAATGATTGAATTACATTGGTGACATGTGTACTGTCCCCTTTCAATTAGAATTAAACCATCTGCAACTGCTTCGTTTGGTTTTTCTTCAATCTGTATTTGAGTTGGACCATCAAACTCTGAATTACATTGCTTACAAAAATGATTAAACATTTTTGCTGTATCAAGTTTTTCAAGTTTTCCTAAAAAATATTTTTCCATGTTTGGAACCAGTTTTGATTCTTTTACTTGTTCGTCGGTAAGATCTGCTTTAATCCATCCCCCTGAACCTTCTAGTTGAATCTCTGTCAATTTGATTATCTATTTTAATTGCTATTAATAAGTCAAAATGACATGTATTCAATTCATGATTTATCTAATCTTGATAATACTTCTGGTCGTGAATTTGAAGAATTTATCATTAAATTATTTGAAAAATTAGGCTATTCCACTACAGTAACAAATCGTTCAAAAGAATATGGATGTGATATGATGTTACAACAATCTAATTATCGCCTTGCAGTTCAAACCACTCGTTCAGAATCTGAATTAACTTTTACTTCTGTTCAAAGAGTATTGGATTCTTCGAGAAAATACAATTCTCAAATGTCCGTTGTAATTACTAACAACAAATTCCTTTCTTCTGCAAAAAACTTAGCAAAAATCAAAAATGTGGTATTAATAGATCGTAAAAAATTATTGGAATTGATTGATTTATCGAATCTACCTGTAAATGAAAATAAGGATTTAGTTCAATTTTGTAAAAGTGTACAAAATGAATCAATTAAACAAGATATTGATAAGGAAATTCTGAAATTTTTGGGTCTTGATACTCCAAAAGTTGATCATAGTTTGTTAACAAAAAATTCTTTTGGTAGAATTACTCCTCTTAGTAATAAAAAAGAAAAATTATTTTATATTTTTAGAGAGATACGAGGTGATGATGACGTGTCTGTTAATCAAGATGTTTTAATTGATTTTATGGAGAAATACCCTTTGTTATTTGGAACTAGGGAAGAATCTGAAGAATTTTTACTTGATATGGTAAATCAATTTGTAATTTTTAAACCGAAAAAGAATTATTATAATTTGGTCTGATTTTCAATTTTTTATTGTAACATATACTATTATTCACTATTCTAATTTACATCAATTATGGGTAAAATTTCATTAATTATCGGAATAATTATTGGAATTCTATTTTCTGTTGCGTTTCCTGAAGTTGCACAAACAATCAATGATTCAATAATGCCTATGATTCAATCGTTAAGTGAAAAGATTATTGAATGGATTTCTCAATAAACTATTTTTTAACTTCTGAGCTGAGTTCCTTATTTTGAATAACTCCAGCTCACCTAGACAAGATAAAATAAAAAAAGATGGTTATTTTGATAATGATTCCTGTTAATTGTAATACTCTTCCTCAGATTCAGAATCATAGTTTTCTGTTTCATAATCCCCATCAGAATATGACATGATAAATTAAATCATAAAATTACTTGTAGATAAAGTTGATCACAAACCTGAAACTTTAGTTAAAGAATTTTCTAATAGATTGGTATTATTTTCTCAATTTCATGCCTGAATAAACCTCTTCTAAAATAATTTCAAATAATTTTTCTGTGATGGGAAATTTTGTCTTTATCTCTATGTGCAACCTAACATTCTTATCTTAAATTTTTTGAAAAACAACATGACAAAAATTAAGCAAAATTCTCCTGTACTATTCTTTTATAATAATTCAAAAAAATGGTTAATGAATATTTCAAAAAAAGAATCATTTCACACACACATTGGTGTAATCAAACATTCTGATGCTATTGGAAAAGAATATGGTTCTAGATTGATGACTAACAAAGACAAGTACGTGTACTTGTTGGAACCTACCATGTATGATTATATTATGAAAATACAACATGGGACCCAAATTGTTTATCCAAAAGATCTTGGATATATTGCTGCACGCGCTGGAATTAAAGATGGACAAAAAATATTGGAGATTGGAACTGGAAGTGGTTCTTTAACTTCTTTTGTTGCAAGTATAGTAAAACCTCGAGGTCATGTTTACACTTTTGATGTTGATGAGAAATTCATGAAAATTGCAGAAAAAAATATCAGTAGAAGTGGTCTTTCAAAATATGTAACTCAACACAATTTGGATTTAAAAACATCTAAAGAAATCCCTGTCACGGAGATGGATGTTGCTTTAATTGATTTAGGCGACCCTTGGATTGTTATTCCTAAAGTAAGAAAAATGTTGAAGGGAAGTGGCGCAATATTTGCAATTTGTCCAACAATGAATCAGTTAGAAAAATTAACTATGGCATTAGTTGAAAATGAATTTACTGATATTGAATCAACTGAACACATAATCCGAAATATTGAAGCCAGAGAAGGAAAAACTAGACATTCTTTCCAAGGGATTGGTCATACTACCTATCTTTGTTTTGCAAGAAAGGCATTTTTTGGAAAAACTACAGCAAAAACCACCACTAAAGCAAAAACCACCACTAAAGCAAAAACCACCACTAAAGCAAAAACAACCAGAAAAAAAACAAAAACCTAATCTGACATTAGTTTAATTCAAAACAATATTTATTCATCTAATTATTAGACTAATGTACATTGGAACCATTAATTTTATCTTCCTCTATAATTGAAAATTTTATTTCTCCTAGAAAATCTACTTCAAGAAAAGGTGAAAATGGAATTGTACTGGTTGTTGGTGGTAGTTACATCTATCATGGTGCTCCTGTTTTATCTTCTCTTGCTGCATTGAGATCTGGAACTGATTTAGTTTACACATGTGTTCCAAAAATTAATGTAACTTCAACACGCTCTATCTCTCCAAATCTAATTGTAATTCCTTTAGTTGATCAAAAATTAACTTTAGGTGCGGTAAAGAAGCTTATTGGTGCATTGCCACGTAATTTACATTCTGCAACAATTGGTATGGGTTTGGCAATTCAAGAAAAAAATTCATTGTTACATCTTGTAAAATCTCTGTTGGATAGAGATGTTAGATTGTCTTTGGATGCTAGTGCATTAATTCCTGAAGTATTGCCTCTTTTAGCCAACAAAAATGTTCTAGTCACCCCACATGCTGGAGAATTTAAGAGACTGTTTGGTGAAATTCCTTCTGATTCAAATCCTGAAAGAATTCAGTTGGTTCAACAAAATGCTTTGAAATACGGAATTACAATTTTACTAAAAGGTCCTACTGATATAATTTCTGATGGAAATGTGACTTATCTTTGTAAAAAAAATACTCCCGCAATGACTGTTGGAGGAACAGGTGATGTGCTATCTGGATTAGTTGCGGGATTGCTATCTACAAATCGAAATTGTTTGGAATCTGCAGCGTCTGCAAGTTTTATCTGCAGTTTAGCTGGTAAAAACATACAAGAAAAATTGGGTCTTCATATGACTGCTATGGATTTAATTGATGAAATTCCTTATGTTATGAAACCATTTGATAAAATAATCTGATCACTATGAATGCTTTAAAACATGTAGATGCTCACATGGATGATTTAATTTCTGATCTTCAAAAATTAATCCAACAACCTAGTGTATCTGCCAAAAATGAGGGAATTGAACAATGTGCAAAATTGGTTCAAAAATTATTGAAATCATCTGGTCTTAAATCAGAAATTTTAAGATTGAAAAGAGGTGTAGCTCCTATAGTATTTGCTGAAATTAAATCCAAATCTAATCCTGATAAAACTTTGATGTTTTACAATCATTATGATGTTCAACCTGCAGAACCATTTGATTTATGGGATGATCCTCCATTCAGTGGAGTGCGAAAAGGAAATAAAATTTTTGGACGAGGTTCAACAGATGATAAAGGTGAATTGATTACTAGAATTAAAGCAGTTGAGTCATACTTGAAAACAACTGGCGATGTACCATGTAATATTAAATTTGTAATTGAAGGTGAAGAAGAAACTGGTAGTGCACATATTGAAGAATATTTAAAAAAATACAAAAAAAAATTCTCTAATGATGGTGTGATTTGGGAATTTGGTTACGTTGATGCAAAAAATAGGCCTATCATTGGGTTGGGTATGAAGGGATTGTTATTTGTTGAACTGTCTGTTCAGGAATCTATACGAGATGCTCATTCTAGTTTAGCTGTATTAATCAAAAATCCTGCATGGCGATTAATTGACGCTGTCAAAACATTACGTGATTCTGATGGAAAAATTCTGATTAAAGATTGGTATAATGAAGTTACTCCATTTTCAAAGGAGGATTTGAAATTAATTGAGAAAGAACCATTTGATCAAAATGTTTTCAAAAAAGAATTTGGAATTGATAGTTTTGTGGGCAATAAAAAAAATCTTGATGCAAAAAAGGCTTTAGTTGGTGATGCTACTTGTAATATTGCAGGATTTGTTTCTGGTTACACTGGTGATGGTGCTAAAACTGTTCTTCCTGGTAACGCTTTAGTAAAAATTGACTTTAGATTAATTCCTAAAATGGATCCTAAAAAACAAGTCATTCGATTAAAAAAACATCTAAAATCACATGGATTTTCTGATGTAAAAATTAAAATTTTTCATGGAGAAGCTGCTGCTAGAACTGATTCTACTCATCCTTTTGTGTCTCAAGTAAAAACTGCAGCAGATAAGGCCTTTGGAAAATCTATTTTGAATGTTTCAAATGCTGGGACGGGTCCGATGTACCCTTTTGTTGATATTTTGAAATCTCCTTGTATTTCCATTGGGAGCACCTACATGTTTTCTAGAATTCATTCTCCAAATGAATTTGCACGTATTGATTTGTTAAAAAAAACTACAAAGTGTATGTGTTTGATTATGGAAAATTTTGGAAAATATTAATGCAGACATCGAGGAATTTTTTTAATTATTTGCGATAATGAAATCCTTCCTGGCCCTGCAACAATTATCACTAATGCAACTGCAAGTAAAATCAAATCAAATTCTATGCCTTTGTCGCCAGTAATACTTTGGGCTCCTTTTACATGAAATATTGCACCTACCATAATTATTGAAATAATTGATGCTGAAATTCTATTCAAAACTCCGATAATTAACAAAATTCCTGGTATCACTTCTGCCAAGGCAATAATTATGGCTAATTCTCCAGGAATCCCCATCGATGAGATCCATGAAACAAATCCCTCATTGCCAAATTTACTATATCCATGAACAATGAAGATTACTCCCATTGCTAATCTTAGTCCAAAAAATACTGTATCATTCAAGATTTTTTCTTTGATTTCTGCAGTAGTCATTTACAAAACTCTTATTTTCTATTTTCATTAAAACCCTCTGATTTGTTTGGTTAATGAACCAGTTATTTTTGTAAATTCTTTATGCGCATGATCTATTGTTTTTAAATTTTAGCCTCAAATTTCTTCTACATTGTAGAAAGCCCTTTATTATGTGACAAAATTATTTTAAATATGTCAATGTATATGCCAGGAGCAACTGCAGTTGGAGTTACTTTTGACGGTGGCGTAGTTTTTGCTAGTGAGAAAAGGATCGCATTTGGTAATTTTCTTGTTAGTAAAACAACAAAGAAAACTTTCTCTATTACTGATAAAGTTGGTGCCACGTGTGCTGGTCTTGTTGCCGATATGCAAATTTTAACTTTACAAATTTCTGCTCTTGCTAAAATTAGAAAAATGGATATCAAGAGAGATGTTCCTCCAAACACTGTTGCTAAAATGATGTCAAATATGATGTATGAGAGAAGATACTTTCCATTATTGACTCAGGTAATTGTTGGTGGTGTAGTTGATAAACCAGTGATGTATACTCTTGATCCTTTAGGTTCTGTACTTCCTGATGAATATGCTGCAGTTGGTACTGGTGCTGAAATGGCACTGGGTGTATTGGATCCTCAATTCAAAGAAAATATGACTAAAGATGAGGCAGTAACCCTGGCAAAACATGCAGTTCGTGCAGCATCCCTAAGAGATTCTGCTAGTGGTGATGGATTAGATGTTCTAATTATTACTAAAGATGGAACTGAAGAATTTACTGAAAGTATAAAGTAATTTTAAATTAATCGTAAATAGTTTTTCCAGTTTCCCAAAATTTATCTGAAATATAATGTAGATTTTGTATTACTTCGCCTTTTTCCATACTTTCCAATTCTGAACTAGAAACAACCGATTTTCCTACTGCTAGGAATTTGTGATGTGTTTCTTCTACAATGCAAACTAGCTTATCTTTTTCAAATTCTGTAAATTTCTTAATTCCAGGCCTCATAAGATTTGCTCCTTTGCACATGAATTTCACTGCACCCATGTCCACTTCTACGTTGGGAAATTTTTCTAAAATTGTGGTTTCCGATAAAAATGGTAAATAGTCATTCTCTATTTTTAAAATTTTTAATCCTTCACCTGTAATTATTTGTGCATCATCTAAAATTTGATGCACTCTTACATTTTTCATTTTAGGAAATTCCATATTCCATTCTTGTGAGATTTTTTTAAGTAATGTTGATGTCTCACTTTTTGAAATTAAATTTGATTTCAATTTTTTGCAATCTCTTGTCTGATGTCTAGAAGATCTCTTAAAATGGAGCTTGCCGTTTCTGTTCCTCCTGCTCCTTTACCAATAATTGTTTGAGTTCCAGAATGCTCTGATGTGAATGCAATTGCATTTAATGTCCCATTTACTCCTAAAGGATCATCTTTTGGTACTTCTTTAGGACTAACCATTAATTCCTTATCACAAGAAGCAATTAATTTTAATACTGAATTATTTTTTTCTGCCTTTCTGATATCTTCAATTGTTACTTTTCGAATTCCAACACATTTGATGTCTGGCATAGTTACTTTCATACCCATTATCCAATTTGCAAGAATAACTAATTTTGCTGCGGCATCTAATCCATCTAGGTCTAAGGATTCATCTGCTTCCACATATCCTTTGTCTTGTGCATCTTTTAATGCATCATCAAATGATAAACCTGTAGCCATATTTGATAAAATGTAGTTTGTTGTACCATTAAGAATTCCAGCAAACGATGTGATTTTTTCTCCTCTTAAACTATTTTTGGCATAATCCAATATTGGAGTGCCTCCACCTACGGTTCCACTAAATTTGAACATTACTTGATTGTATGTTGCTAATTCCATTAGTGATGGAAATGCTAATGCTAATGGACCTTTATTTACTGAAATGACATGCATTCCTTTTTTCATTGCAGTTGTAATGTGTGTCATACCTGGTTCTGCATCTTTATAATTACTAGCTGTTGTTTCAATCAACACATCTGCTTCAACATTTTTTAAAATTTCATTACCTTTCATACCATTATTTTTTTCTGAATAATTTTTTACTGTTCCAAATTTTTCTTTTACTTGTATCAGTTTTTCTAAATCTAGTCCTGATTGATCAATGGCACTACCTTTACTATCAAATACTGCTAATACTCGTGGTTTCAATCCGTATTTGGAATACAGTTCTTCTTCTCTTGATTCAAATAATTTTATTAAACTCTGAGCAACTACTCCAAAACCACATAGTATGATTCTCATATCTTTTTCTCCTGATAATTCACGTTATTGTGGTTCATTTTATTTCTCTTTGATTCCTTAACCTTAATTGTGTTTTATTAATAATTTTTGAATAGAATTTATTTAAAAAAATGATTAATTTCTAGATTAATTTGTGAATTATTCATCTTTTTCATGTTTCAATGAAACTGAATTAATACAATATCTTTGATTTGTAGGCTTGGGGCCATCATCAAACACATGTCCTAAATGTGAACCACATTTTTTACAGTTAACCTCAGTTCTTACCATTCCATAGTCTGTATCTGAAAGATATTCTATGTTATCTTCTGAAACTGGTTGCCAGAAACTAGGCCATCCTGAACCTGAATCAAACTTTGAATCTGATGAAAACAATTTCTCACCACAACAAACACATTTGAAAAATCCTTCTAATTTGGATTCATTGTACTTGCCTGAAAATGGTGGTTCAGTTCCATGATTGATACAAATTTCATATTGTTCTGGAGTTAATTCTTTTTTCCATTCTTCTGGATCTTTTTCAATTTTTTCTGTCATGACTTCTCTATGTTTTGATATTATTATAACATTATTTTATTTCTTGATTTTTTTCCTTTTTTCTTCTGTTCTTTTTTCTGCTTCAAATCTTTCTAGATCGTATTCTTTTAAATCTACAAATTTCATAATTTTACTAAGATTTGGATGTACTTTGTTAATTTGATTGTACATATTTTGTGCAACTCGTCTATAATCAATATGACCTTGAGGTATTGTTCTTAATTCGATTAAATGACATGCTTCTCTTAGATTTAATTTCATAAAATATGGATAATTATATGCAAAATTTACTACATACTGACTTTGTTCTGGAAATTTATTTCTAATTTTTTCAAAAGTCTTTTTAGTATTATTCATACATTCTTTGAAATCTTTTTCTAAACCAAGTATTTTGATTTCATTTGGTAATACATATCCATGATCTGTTGTTAGTAATTGTCTTTCTAATGTAAGTGCTCTATGTCTGTGAAAATCTCTAAACATTCCAAAGTTATTACACAAATCAAATGTATAGTATGTATTTTCAAATGCACGTGATGGTCGATGTCTTCTGTTGGTTCTTATTTTTATAAATTCGTTAATTATTTTGATTTTTTTTGCCTTGGGCATTTTTTTAACTTGTTTCATGATATTTTGAAATGATGTACTAGGTGATTGTTCATACATAATTGAAGTGATTATTTTGTCTAATGCTTGTTTTTCTGTTTCATAATCTACAATTTTTGTAATTGTCCCAATTTTTGGATTTGATTTAATTTCTTTTAATGTAATGGTCTTTGATTTATTTTTCACATCCTTAAGATATTTTTGAAATGCCTTTCCATATTTGTCGTCTGCTCGCCTAACAAATGACTTGATTGTCGTATCTAATTCTTTTTTGATTTTTGAGGCTAATTTTTGCTCTTCATCTAGCTCAGATGAGCCTAGGATTGTAAGTAAATATTCAAATGCTCTTCCATTACCTGTAATTCCTACATTGGTTAATGTTGATGATGGAAGTAATCCTCGCAAAATATCTAATGCTTTAGCTTTTGTTGAACCTTTGTAAATCATATTCGCAGATTTAATGTCTGATTCGTTTTTTAATTTAGAAAATAATTTTTCCTTTTTATCAATTGAATCTTTAAAACTATATTTTTCAATTGGATATTTTTCTCTAATGTATTCTATCATTGGTTCTATGTTGTTTGAATATGTTTCAAAAGAAAAATTACAACTGTCTTCATATTCCGTAGCAAATTTTGAATTCATAATTTTCTCATCTCTGTAGAATCTGTATTTTCCATTTTCTTTTTTATTCCATGTTACATATCTTGATGATTTTTCTAAATATGATAGGCCTATTCTTCTATCTTCAATTTTTTTTACTGCTATGTTTGACAATCCTTCAATTGCAATTTGTGCTTCTCCTAATTCTGCTACAGAATCATCTCCGTATTCTAACAGAACTCTGTCGTAGAATTCTTCCCCTCTGTTTTTATTTTTTAAAAATTCATCAAGAAAAATTCTTCTCATACTTTTGTCAGTTCTACTGTATCTTGACATTAGTGCACCACGATCAACTTGTTGTGGTGTAATTATTGCAAAAACATTATCTTCAGTATTTGAAAAGTGATCTGATAGAGTTTTTTTTTCAGTACTTGAAAATTCTGACAACATGAATAAATTATTTCACAATTATAATACTCTATTTCTTTTTTCCAATCTGAATTAGATCGGGAGTCTTATCTTTATTTTTGTCATTTCCTTTACTTTGCCATCTTAACAATACTTCTTTGAATCCTGATGCATCAGCTTCATTTTCAGTATACATTATTGTTGTAACCCAAAAACCTCCTTTTGCTGTTTTTCCACCAATTGAATTCATCCAAAAATCATTAGGTAATCCTTCCATTGCTTTATTGTCAGGTTCTTTTACTGCTGCATCCCATCTGCTTGCTACAAAACTTAGAATTTGATTAAGTTCTTCTCTTTGAATCATATTTCTACTAAAAAAACTCTAAATTTTAAAATTGCTCTTGAGCCCAGTAATGGGATTTTGTGAATTTAATCTTACCAAAACTAAAAACATTTCTTACACTTTGTCGGTTATACAAATCTCATTAGTCATTACCATGACAAACGACGATATCGAAATAATCGGTAAAAACGTCAAAGACATGTACGGAACATTCATGGGTAAAGTCGTAGGAACAATCACTGAAATTGACGGTAGTATTCAATCCGTTGGTATTGACTGTGGTTCTCAAGGATTACAACAAATCCAATTTGAGCAACTTGTAGTTCAAGGTGAAAATGTAATTTTCATACCAAAATGGAGATTAGATTCCCAAAGACTAATTCGTGAAAAACAACTTACTTTACGTCGTCTAAAAGCATTGATGGATATTGTTTCAGAAAATGATGACATGAAAGCAGATGCAGAAATCATTCATGAAAAATACAAATTCAAACTTGCAACATTAGACGAAATGGAAAGTGAAATCAAATCTAAACTTGAGGAAAGATTGATTGAGTTGGATACACAAATGAAATCTGCAAAGATGTTATCATTTGATGCAAAAGTACAATTCAAAAGCAATGAAATCTCTGAGGCAACATTTGAAACTGTGAAATCATGCACAACTGAGGTAATTGAGCATGTAACACATGAACAATCTGAAATTTCAAATGTAAAGAGTAGAATTGCTGATTTAGAATTGGAAGTGCAAGAGATAACTGCTCCTGCAGAAAAAAATATTCAAGAATCTGCCGTTACATATCTGGAGACTCCTGAACCACAACAAGTGATTCAAACAATACTTCCAGAAGCACCAACAGAACCAATCGTAACACCTTCTGAACCAATTGAAGCTCAAGTATCCCCTATACCAGAGCCACCAACTGAATCTGAAGTGACATTTGCATTTCCAGAACCACCACAACAGGTGACATCAGAAACATCACATGACGACAACGATAATGATTGGCTTGCTAGAATGGAAGCACAATAATTTTTTTAATTTATTTTTTAACATTTAAAAAAATCTAATTTCATACACTTTTTGTTGACTGAAAAATATGAAATTGGATTAGGCAACAATGATGTGGATGTACGTAAAAATGCTCAATCTGATTTTATCTCTTTTTGGGATAAACAGGCTCATAATCTGACTTGGTTTAGCCCTTGGGAGCGTACTCTGGATTGGAATTCACCATTTGCCAAATGGTTTGTAGGAGGAAAAATCAACGCTTCATACAATACTTTAGACATACATCAGAAAACAAAGTCACAAAAACCTGCAATTCTGTGGGAGGGTGAAAATGGTGATTCTAAAATCTACACTTATGGTGATTTATTCAAAGAAGTTCAAAAATTTGCAAATGTCTTAAAATCTCTTGGGGTTCAAAAAGGAGATCGAGTAACAATTTACCTACCAATGGTTCCTGAATTACCAATTGCAATGCTTGCATGTGCAAGAATTGGTGCCATACACACTGTAATATTTTCAGGATTTAGTGCTGCTTCAATTAAAGATAGAATTGATGACTCAAAGTCTAAAATTGTAATTACTGCTGATGGTGGTTTTAGACGAGGAAAAATTGTTAAATTAAAAGAAGTAATTGATGATGCAATAAAGGATTTTGAATTTGTAAAAAATGTAATTGTATTGGAGAGAACCAAAAATGAAATTACCATTTCATCTAAAGATAAACTCTGGACTGACTTGATGCAAAACGTTTCTGATTCCTGTGATGCTGAAAAGTTAGACAGTGAACATCCTCTTTACATTTTGTATACTTCGGGTACTACTGGAAAACCAAAAGGTGTTTTACATGAAACTGGTGGATATCTTACTCATTTGTATTCTACATTTCAATGGGCATTTGACATAAAAGACTCTGATGTATTTTTTTGTACTGCTGATATTGGATGGGTAACTGGTCATAGCTATGTAGTTTATGCTCCATTACTTCATGGTGCAACACAAGTGATGTATGAAGGCGCACCCGATTTTCCTGACATGTCTAGAATGTGGAAGATTTTACAAAAATACAAAGTTTCTATTTTTTACACTACTCCAACAGCACTTCGGATGTTTATGAAATTTGGGGATCAAATTCCTAATTCTTTTGATTTATCTTCTCTGCGTTTACTTGGAACTGTTGGTGAGCCAATTAATCCTGAAGTATGGAAATGGTACTACAAAGTAATTGGAAAAGAAAAATGTCCTATTATTGATACATGGTGGCAAACAGAAACTGGTGGTATGATGATTTCTTCTTTACCTGGATTGGAGACAATTCCTTTGAAGCCTGGTTCTGGAACTTTGCCTATTCCTGGTGTAGAAATTTCAGTAGTGGATGAATTTGGAACTGAAGTTCCTCCTAATACCAAAGGATATCTAATAATTCGAAATCCTTGGCCAGGAATGCTTCAAACGTTATGGGGTGATGATGAGAAATACAAGACAGTTTACTGGTCAAAATACGCTGATTGTTACTATGCAGGTGATTATGCAGTTAAAGATGAAGATGGATATTTTTGGATTTTAGGACGTGCTGATGACGTTTTAAAAATTGCTGGTCATAGAATTGGAACTGCAGAATTGGAAAGTTGTATTGTTTCAAATGATAATGTAGCTGAATCGGCTGTATGTGGAATTCCTGATGAAATAAAAGGCGATGTAATTATTGCATTTGTTGTTTTAAAAGAAAATATTTCAACTGATAAATCGATTTTAGAAAAAGCACTTTTTAATCAAATTAGAAATGATATCGGTGCAATTGCCACCCCTAAACAAATCTACTTTGTTCCAAAACTGCCCAAAACTCGTAGCGGAAAAATTATGCGACGATTGTTAAAATCTATTGGTAGTGGTGAAACTATTGGAGATACTAGTACTTTAGATGATATTTCTGCAGTTACAGAAATTCAAAAAATTGTTGAAAACAAATCTTAAAAAATTATTTTAATTGCATTAAATTTATTTTTAACAACATTTCAAACATTTGTTTTAATCCTTCATATTCTGATTTTGACTCTTTATCTAATTGTTCATATTCATTTTCTTTAATTTGTTTTAATTTTTTATTTGATTCCTCAAAAAATTGTTTATATTTTACAATATTTTCTTCTGACATTTTTGTTAAATCAAAAATCACTGTATTACTTCCAATCAAATTTTTATTTTCATCATAAAGACTAGTTGCCTGCAATAATCCTGAAAATGTACTTTTGTCTTGTCTGATAAATGTAATTTTTCTATCTGTTACTTTTCCTGTTTCAAACCAAATCTTTAATGATTCATTCATTGATTCCCATGACTCTTTTGGTACATGCTCAAAAATTGGTTTACCTAAAATCTCTGATTTTGCATATCCTAAATTTGCTGCATATGTTGAATTACAGTCTAATATCATGCCTATTGAGTTGATACGTCTCCACATTATTGGAGCATCCTTTAGGGTTTTTCTTGCTTCTGTTTGAGGCATTTTTTAAAATTGAATGAACTAGTTATTAAATCAAAATATGTTAAAACCACTGATCTAGATTCTGACTCTTTTTTTCTAGTGCTTTTTTTAATCTGTTTAAAGTTGATTGAATTCTATCTTCAGAAAAACTTCTTTCTTTAACTAGATAATTTACAATCCCTTCATAATCTACTTCACTGAATGTAATCTCTTCAACTTTTGCCACTTCTGGATTTAGGAAAATTTTTCTTATTTGTTCAAACTCAATTTCATTTAACTGTTCTTGAATTTGAGGTATATCTTCAAGTCTCTTATGTTGTTTAATTAATTTTAATGCTGTTTTTGGACCAATTCTTTCAAATCCATTTGGATTAAAATCCGTCCCAATTAAAATTCCCACATCAATTAATTCTTCTCTGCTCATTTGAATTGATTCAAGTGTTTTTTGAGTTTCAATAATTTCTGGAACAACATCAATGTAGGTATTCCTGTTTGGAATTTTTCTTCTTCCACTACTTGTAAAATTTCTTACTAACTTCTTTGCCCCACATAAGATTGAATCATAATCTTGACTTGCTGAAGCATAAGCTTGTCCTGTATTTGTAAGATGTGCTGCAGTAGCTTCTCCTTCAGATGGTGCTTCGATGTATGGAATTCCAAAATGCGTTAAAAATTCTTTTGATTCTTTTACCATCCCATCTTTCATGCTGGTAGTTTGCTGTGCAAATTTTCTTGCATCCTCTAAATTCCCTTCTGAAATTGCCTTTTCATATTTTACAGTTGCATCTTTTTTGATTTGTTTTCTACGTTCAATTTCTGCAGTTTTAAGTGACGGTGGTTTTCCATCAAAAACATAGACTGGTTTGATTCCTAATGACAAAAAATTTACATTTCTGTATAATAATCCGCTCAAATGACTAGTGATTCTACCTTCTGAATCTGTCAACTGTAACCCGTCTGGACCTCTGATACTAGCTAAGAATTGATAAATTGCATTGTATGCATCAATTGCTATAATTTTATTTGAAAATGAGTCTAGTGTTGTTTTCTCTCGAATAACTAAATCTTTTAGGTTTAATCCCATACTCCAATTTTGTCTATTTGTAGTATTTTGTCTTTATCCTTTAATATCGATCAACTAATTGTTACTTGTTATGGAAATTTCAGACATTCCCTTAGAATTAACAGACAAAATTTTTCAAATAAAATTTAATCCTGATCAATCTATTGAGAAAATTACCTCATATTTTCCATTATCTGAACAGGATCGTCAAATGATTAATTCCATATCTGGTCAAGATGTATTTTCTAATTTTAATTCTATATTTTCTGATACCGTTACTGATGAAGAATGGGATAAAACGAAGGAACAAATTAAAAAACGATTTCAAAGTGAACTCTTTGACATAGACAATTAGTCTTAGATAACCCATTTGTTTTATTATGAAGATTATTCTAGATTTATTGCCGGGGTAGCCAAGTGGTAAGGCGGCTGTCTCGAAAACAGCTACGTGAAAGCGTGCAGGGGTTCGAATCCCTTTCCCGGCGTTTAACTAGGTGTTCACATTTTTTGTAAGAATTTTAACTAATTTTAAAAATAATCTAATAGTGTTTTTTGTCTTATCATATCAATGATTTTTCCATTTTTGATCCATTCATTTTTACTGATACTTGTTTTTGTTGATGCGATTTCTAATGCTTGATTAAAATTTGTAACATGTTGTGGCTTGTGCTTCATTGCTTCTCTAATTCCTTCTCGTACTTGCCACACTCCTACAGGAATAGCATATTCTGGTCTAATTTCTCTAAAAATTAAAACTCCTGCCTGAATTTTATTTTTTAAAAGATATTCTGAAACAGCT
>Ga0209630_10001237_pt1 | contig 27857 bp, 42 predicted proteins | sample COG_01_FD_184745 | JGI IMG/M metagenome (GOLD analysis project Ga0209630, IMG submission 184745) | Pelagic Microbial community sample from North Sea - COGITO 998_met_01 (SPAdes) (version 2) | ecosystem: Environmental > Aquatic > Marine > Neritic zone/Coastal water | place: Helgoland, sampling... | reverse complement strand
AGTACTAGCAGAATCAAAGAAAATTCAAGATAGTAGTGTGGACAGATCTGTTGAAGAAGGCAAAATGCCACAGGCGGCTATTGACGCATTAGCAAAGAAAAAAGGTAAAAGTCCTAAAAAAGATTCCAAAAAGTCTAAGAAAACTGATGACGATCAGACAGAATCTATTAAAGTTAAGTCCAAAAAATTCGATGAAGAAGTTGAAGACATCCTAAAGGCCGCTGAATCAAAACTTGTTAAAGAAGCTAAGAAGAAGATGCCTATGGATGATAACGGTACGCCAAATGACAAGTCAGACGATAAGCCAGCTTTCCTTAAAGGAAAGAAAGACACTAGCAAAAAAGGCGCAGACAGCAAAGATGACAAGCCAGAAAAAGGTCTAAGTGCTAAACAAAAGAAATTACCAGCAGGTTTACGGAATGCTATTGCTAAAAAGAAAGGTAAAACTGAATCAGTTGTTACTACTAAGAAAGCAGTTGCTGAGTCAATGAGCTTCTTAGATGCTATTAAGATTGTAAAAGAAAGCAACGGCGAAATGAAAGTAAATGCTGTTGACACTGCTATTTGGAATTGGGCAAAACGTGTTGCCGCTTCCAAAGTAACTGAAGGTGGAGTTAAGCAAGAAGCATACGCCGCTAAAGTATACGAATCAAAAGGCGGTGTTTGGGACGTTACTAGAACAGTTATTTCAGAATAATTTAAAACACATATTGGTAAATTAAGGCAGTTAAAATACTTGACTGCCTTTTTTTATGACTGTATAATATATAAATTAACTAGGAGATTAATATGTCAAGATCACACTACGGTCCGGAAGAAAAAGCAAAATTAGACAGACTTATCAAAGAAGGCGCAACTGTACTACAAGAAGTAGAAGACCTTAACGCAGGTTTAAAAGATACTGTTAAAGCAGTAGCAGAAGAATTAGAAGTAAAACCAAGCACAATCAATAAAGCAATAAAAATTGCTTTTAAAGATGAATGGGCTAAACACGAAGAAGAATGGGAAGAGATTGAAAGTATCCTTGGCATTACTAATAACTTGCCAACTAAAGAAGACGATACCACTTCATGAAACAAACCATAATTAACTTTTGGGCAAACAGTTACAACTCTGATAAAACAGCGTTCTACTTTGAGCTTGTTAGTTTTATATTTACAGTTGGTGCTAGTTTGACCTTAGCAGTTAACGCAAAGAACCCTAATATGCTAATAGTGTATCCAGGATTTTTTGTAGGAAGTCTTACACAAGCATACGCAAGTTATCGCAGAGGCTCAGCATGGGTTATGTTGATTACTATTTACTTTGCTATTGTAAATATATTCGGATTCGGCGTTGCCGCTAACTGGTGGTAATAAATAGTTTTGAGAAAGGCACAATCAGCCAATAATTGATTGCTAGGTATTTGTCAGCCTAAAGTGACATAGGAGAAAATATATGAGTTATGTAGATGCGTTCTATAATCGTGATGCCGATATTATTAATATTGTAGAACGAGACACAAACGGCAAACGCCAATTTAAAGAATACCCCGCAAGATATGTTTTTTATTATGCTGACCCTAGAGGAAAGTATCAAAGTATATACGGTGATCAATTACAACGTGTTACTTGTAAAAACGTTAAAGACTTTCACAAAGAACAAAAGATCTATAGCAACAAGAAATTATTCGAAAGCGATGTCAATCCTATTTTTAGATGTCTAGAAGATAATTATCTTAATCAAGATCCGCCCAAACTTAATGTAGCATTTTTTGATATCGAAGTTGACTTCGATCCAGAGCGTGGATATGCTTCTCCAGAAGATGCGTTCATGCCAATTACTTCTATCGCTGTTCACTTACAATGGCTGGATACACTAATATGTTTTGCTATTCCTCCTAAGACTATGAACATGGAAGAAGCAAAAGAAGCTATCAAAGGAATTCCAGATACGTACTTGTTTGATTCAGAAGCAGAATTACTTGATGCTTTTTTAGACTTAATTCAAGACGCAGACATACTTACAGGTTGGAACAGTGAAGGCTTTGATATTCCCTACACAGTTAACCGTGTAATTAAAACATTATCTAAAGATGATACAAGACGCTTTTGCCTTTGGGATCAACTTCCTAAGAAACGTGAGTATGAAAAGTTTGGACGTAAAAGTGTCACATATGATCTTATAGGTCGTGTACACTTAGATAGTTTGGAACTGTATCGTAAGTACACATATGAAGAACGACATACATATAGACTTGATGCTATTGGTGAACAAGAAATTGGTGAAAACAAAACTGTGTATGAAGGTACACTAGATCAACTTTACAACAATGACTTTAGAACATTCATTGAATACAATAGACAAGACACAGCATTGCTTGATAAACTAGACAAGAAACTAAAGTTTATAGACCTTGCTAATGTAGTTGCTCATGAAAACACCGTGCTTCTACAAACAACAATGGGTGCTGTTGCTGTTACAGAACAAGGTATTATCAACGAAGCACACAAACGTGGCTTTATTGTTCCTAATAGGATTAGACGAGAACCTGGCAGTGAGCCTGCGGCAGGTGCGTATGTTGCTTATCCTAAAAAAGGCATTCATTCGTGGATTGGCTCTGTTGATATCAATTCACTATACCCAAGTGCTATTCGTGCTTTGAATATGGGTCCAGAAACTATTGTAGGTCAGCTTCGACAGGATTATACAAAAAACTATATCGATGAACAAATGGTACGTAACAAAAAGTCCTTTGCCGCGGCATGGGAAGGACAGTTCGGAAGTTTAGAGTATGAACTAGTCATGGAAAAGAACGTATCAAAAGAAATCATTATCGATTGGGAAGATGGTAACGAAGATACACTCACTGGCGCACAAATACATGACTTGATCTTTGAAAGTAATCAACCATGGATGTTAAGTGCTAACGGTACAATCTTTACATACGAGAAAGAAGGTATTATTCCTGGACTGTTAAAGCGTTGGTATGCTGAACGTAAAGAGATGCAAGCTAAACTTAAAGAAGCAAAAGATGCTGAGAACGATATTCAAATTGAATACTGGGACAAGCGACAGTTGGTTAAGAAGATTTTGCTCAACAGTTTGTATGGTGCTATTCTTAATCCAGGTTGTAGATTCTTTGATAACCGTATTGGACAGTCAACTACACTTACAGGACGTACTATTGTTAAACATATGTCCGCAAAGATTAATGAAATTATTACAGGCGATTATGACTACAGAGGAAAGTCAATTATTTACGGTGATACTGATTCATCTTACTTTAGTGCTTACAATATACTAAAAGAAGATATTGATAACGGTAGTATACCTTGGACTAAAGATTCTGTTGTACAACTGTATGATCAGATTGCTGATGACGCTTCGGCTAGTTTTCCTAAAATGATGCTAGATAGTTTCCACTGTCCAAAAACAAGAGGCGATGTTATTAAGGCTGGTAGAGAAGTAGTTGCTTCAAGTGGATTGTTTATTACAAAGAAACGATATGCTGTGTTATACTATGACATGGAAGGCTTTCGTGTTGATACAGAAGGCAAGCCAGGTAAAATTAAAGCAATGGGACTAGATCTTAAACGTTCTGATACTCCAGTTGTTATCCAAGATTTCTTAAAAGAAGTGTTAGAAAAAGTGCTGGATGGAAAACCTAAAGAAGATGTACTAGCATACATTTCAGAATTTAGAACAGATTTTCACGGACGATCAGGTTGGGAGAAAGGCTCTCCAAAACGTGCTAATAAGATCACAGAATATCAAGCCAAAGAAAAGAAACTTGGAAAGGCAAATATGCCAGGTCATGTAAGAGCAAGTATCAATTGGAATACGCTTAAACGCATGAATGATGACAAGTACAGTCAAACTATTACAGACGGTGCGAAAGTTATTGTTTGTAAGGTAAAAGACAATCCAATGGGATTCACTAGTGTTGCGTATCCTGTGGACGAACTACGACTACCTGAATGGTTTAAAGAGCTTCCGTTTGATGACGCAACTATGGAAACTACTGTTATTGATGAGAAGCTGGGTAATTTAATTGGTGTTTTGGATTGGGATATTAAATCTACAAGACAAGACAACACCTTTAACAGTTTGTTTGATTTTGAATAAAAAACACTTGACAAACCTAAATAAACGTAATATAATGTATAATAGAACAATGGAGAAACCCTTATGAAAGACATTTTACAAGACATTGTAAGCCATACACAGAACCTAGGCTTCCTGACCACAGTTAAGGTTACAGGCGATGAAAAAGAAACTGCTATTTTTTCGATGGCAGATGACCGCTCTGTGATTATGGAAGCAACAACTAATAATCCTTATCCAGATATGATTGGTGTATTTGGTATGCCGCAACTACAGAAACTAAAGTATCTGTTAGACGGTAGTGAATATAAAGAAGACGCTAAGATCAATATTACAACAGCAAGCCGAAACGGAGAAACTATTCCAGTTGGTATTCATTTTGAGAACAAAGACGGTGACTTTAAAAACGACTACCGTTTTATGAACATGGAAATTATTAACGAAAAGATGAAAACTGTTAAATTCCGTGGTGCTAATTGGCATGTGAGTATTGTTCCTACACTTGCTGGTGTTCAGCGTATGAACTTCCAAGCAGGTGCTAATCCAGAGCATCCAACATTCCTTGCTAAAACAGATCAGAATAACCTTAAATTTATTTTTGGTGACGCAAGCTCACACGCAGGCGAGTTTATCTTTGCTACTGATGTAGAAGGAACACTTGATAGAGGTTGGACTTGGCCAGTTGCTCCTATCTTAGCAATTCTTAAAATTGCTGATGTAAACAGTACTAAGATGAGCCTTAGTAACGATGGTGCTATCCAGATCGAACTTGATAGTGGTATAGCAAATTACAAATACATTATTCCAGCACAGGCAGCCTAATATGACAGCACCGGTTAATTTATCGCCTTTACAAAAAGACTACGCAGTGTATTTGCCTGCGATTAGTACTTTTTATTCAACATATATTTCTAAACAGAGATATGGAGAGTTTGTTCCTAAAGATCGTGTTCCGCAAGGATTTGATCGAGGCATTGAGGGTATGAACTTCCTAAACGCAGACAAAGGGTATTTTTCATACAAGTATGGTTTATATTCTGCGGGTCACGCTCAACTTGATCTTGAAAAAACAATTAAACAAGATAGTATGTTACAAGAACGTGATAGAGATAATACAGTAATCGTAGGAGACTCAGGCGGTTATCAGATTGGTAAAGGTGTACTTAAATTTGACTGGTTAAATTTTGAAGGTGCCGCGGCTGATAAAACACGTAGAAACATTTTAAATTGGTTAGAACTTACAGCTGATTGGAGTATGTTACTTGATGTTCCGACCTGGGCAAGTGATCATATTCATTCACCTAAAACAGGACTTAAGAGTTTTCAAGACTGCTTAGATAAAACACTACACAATAACAAATTTTTTATTGATAACCGTTTAGGTAATACTAAGTTTTTAAATGTGTTACAAGGTAGTGATTGGGAAACTGCTGATGCGTGGTATCAAGCAGTTAAACATCTTCCAACTGAAGGTTGGGCAATGGGTGGTAAAAACATGTGTGATATGGAAATTGCTCTTAAGCGAATTATTACACTACGTGATGAACAACTGTTAGAGGATCGAGATTGGATGCACTTCTTGGGTACAGCACAACTGGACTGGAGTTGTTACTTAACAAGCATTCAACGTCAAGTACGTAAGACAGTTAACGAAAACTTTACTGTAAGTTTTGACTGTGCTAGTCCTTTTATCGCAACAGCACACGGACTTGTATACACTAACGCACAACACACAAATAAGCGTTGGAGTGTTATTATGGACAAAGCACCAGACAACAAAGATATTAGTCAACGCTTTGATATTCCTTTTCCTTTTGAAAGTGAAATTGGTCGTAGAATTACACAAGGCGATGTTTGCTGGTATAAAGGTGATATGCAAAACAAAATAGGTAAGGTTGGAAAGACTAGTTGGGATAGTTTTAGTTACGCACTAATGATGGCACATAATACATACTGTCATATTGTTGCTGTACAACGTGCTAACAACTTATCTGATATTGAAACAGCACGATTTAAGCCAGACTGGAAAGCATGGCGTAAAATTAAAGACTCAGATATGAGTGATGAATTTAGTGATTGGGTACCTCGTAATGTATTGTACTTCGATCGCTTTGTAGAAGAATTATTTGCTAGTGAAACTCCATTTGAAATGATTGAACAAGCAAAACCTATGCTCAATAATATGATGGGTATGCGTTTGAAAGGTGGTGTAGCGAATAATACATTTAATAACTTGTTCGAAGAAGAACAAAAAACTGGTGGTATTGAAGACTTTAACGATCCAAATGATGAAGCATTGGCTGAGCTAGAGGAATTATATCACGAACAGGAGGCATAATGTCTAGATTAGAATCACTTAAAGAAAAGCACTTAGAGCTAGATACAAAAATTGACAGACTTTCTAATCCTTATTTAAGTACAGACTATATTAAATTAACAGAATTAAAGAAAGAAAAATTACAAATTAAACAGCAAATTGTAGAGCTAGAGGAAGAACATGCTAAGACAGTATGAAACAGGACAATCATCTAACGTAACATTCTTTACAGGCGTAGAAGTTGAAAAGACTCCTGCGTTTGGATTAAAGACTCTGTTTGTAACAGGTACACACCCATGTGATGTTATACAAAAGTATTACGACGATGAACAATGCGAACACATCTTCTTTGGTGCTAATCATTCGTTTGAACCTGTAAAACACGCTGAATGGGAATCGTGGGAAAGAATGATCAAAGCGTTCTTAGCCGCAGGCAAACTTTGTAGTTTAGATATTCCAATCGGTTACGCAGAAGAGTTCCTCGATACCGGTCTTACTGAATATGAAAACTTTATTCCACAACTACGCATTCCATTGCCTTATGTGAAACAGTGGAACTACAACACTATGTTGAAAATTGACGACAAGGACTTTAAGGCAACCAATCCAGGTGTATGGTGTCATAGTTTACATGATCTATTAGATCGTAATAAATTTACAGATTGGACAAAATATACACTTGACAAACCAGTAGAATGATGGTATACTATAATGACACAACAAGAAAGTCACCACAACTTTATGATGAGAAAAATGAAAGAAGAAGATCACAAAGACTATATGAGATCTAAGGTAAATAGGTCTATATGGGTAACATTCAAAAAAGAGGGTATACACAAATACCCAGCTGCACTAGACGATCCAAAATTGGCAACAGGAGACTGGGATGATGTTTCGTTTCTTGGTTATCCTCATCGTCATATATTCCACTTCAGGGTGCGCATTGAAGTGCGACACAACGATAGAGATATCGAGTTCATCCAGTTCAAGCGATGGCTCGAAAGGCTCTATTCCGGAGGAAATACTGAGGGAACTGAGGGAACGTCCTCAACCAACAGTGAAGTGCTTGTTTTAGATTACAAATCATGCGAGATGATCGCAGATGATCTATACAATCAGATTTCAGCAAAATACCCAGGCCGATTTGTTGAGATTGAAGTTGCCGAAGACGGCGAAAACGGCTGCAACATTTTTTACCCGAAACCATAGTGATAAGAGGAATTATAAAATGGCAATCAAGTTTAACCGCGATGCGTACACTCGTGTCTTTAATGACTTGGATACGTATTTGGATTTTTGCCGCTTTGAACTCCGTGAGTTCGATCCTGCCCATTTGTACAATAAGTCCAATGAAAATTGGCGGGCTTATTTGGCAAGTAAGCGGAGTAACTACCGTCCACGGAGGCCACGCTATAACACAAGTTATAAAAGGAAACACTAGATGACTATTTTTATCGTAGATATTGAAGCAGTAGACACACGTTATACTAAACAGTGGAAGGAACATGTTCCTAACTTACTGCGGAATGCTACCGGTAAAGAAGTTATTGTAGTGAGTGGGGGAGAGACGCCTCAGGCTACAACGCCTGGGGCATTTCTTAACTTTGGCGGAACTAACGTCTATAAATCAAAACAACTAGAACAAATCGGTGAAATGTTCTGTAAAGGAGAAGTGAAAGATGGAGATTATTTCTTATATACGGACGCTTGGAATCCGACTGTGGTCCAACTTCGTTATATGGCTGAACTCTTGGGAGTATCAATTAGAATTGGTGGGCTATGGCATGCTGGGTCTTATGATCCTGCTGATTTTCTTGGGAGGCTCATAGGCGACAAGCCTTGGGTCAGACTAGCAGAAGAAAGTATGTATGAATGTTACGATCATAACTTCTTCGCTACTAACTTCCATATTGATATGTTTGATCAGGTATTTCAGAATTGGAATGATAAAAAGGTTATTAGAACAGGATGGCCTATGGAATACTTGCCTAATACACTAGCAATGTATAACGGTATGAAGAAAAGAGATCTTATTCTTTTCCCACACAGAATTGCTCCTGAAAAGCAGGTTGAGATATTCCGTGATTTGAAAGAAAAGATGCCACAGTATGAGTTCGTGATCTGTCAAGAACAAGAACTAAGCAAGAATGAATATCATAACTTATTAGGTGAGGCTAAACTAGTGTTTAGTGCTAACTTACAAGAAACATTAGGTATCAGTTGGTATGAAGGCGCACTAGTAGATGCTATTCCTATGGTGCCTGATAGACTTAGTTATAGTGAAATGGCACTGGATGAATTTAAATACCCAAGTGAATGGACTGAAGACTTTGGAGCATACCAAAGAAATCAAATAGCACTACAAGGTACTATAAAAAACTATATGGAAAATTACCAAAATTATCTTCCAAGCCTAAATAAACAAGTAAAACAACTGAAAGATAATTTTTTCGGTTGCTCTAATATGATAAAAGTGTTAAAATAAGATATGATGAGAGACATCCTCGTCTATAACTCGGAGAACGTAAATTGAAGAAGTCAGATCAAATTAAAGAAAAATTAAAAGATGCTGGTATTAGATACTGGGCCGGCGACAACATTTCAGAAGTATTACAAGCGGGTGACAAAGAAGCACTGATTGATGATGCTACACTAGCATTTGAAACTGTTCTTGATTCACTTGTAATTGATCGACATACTGATCCTAATTCAGAAGGTACAGCAAGACGTCTTGCTAAAATGTACTTTAATGAATTAATGACAGGACGTTATGATCCTATTCCTAAAGCAACAGCATTTCCAAATGAAGGAGAAGATGCGTACACAGGTATGCTTGTAGTACGTTCAGAGCTTAGGAGTGTGTGTTCACATCATCATCAGCCAGTAGCTGGTGTAGCTTACATTGGTATTATTCCAAACGGTAAAGTAATTGGACTTAGTAAGTATACACGCATTGCTCAATGGTGTGCTAGACGTGGAACACTACAAGAAGAATTGTGTAATGACATTGCTCGAGAGATTGAAATAGCAACTAACGCTAAAAACTTAGGTGTTTATATCCAAGCAACACATGGCTGTTGTGAGAATAGAGGCATCATGGCACATAGTAGTCTTACACAAACTACAGTACTAAGAGGAAGTTTTAAAGATGACCCAGGTACTAAAAAAGAGTTTATGGACAATATTAAATTACAACAGGAGTTTGCCCCAAGATGATTAAAGAAGGACCTTTAAGAACAGCCCTTGACGCACCAACCGACAACGTGCTTAAACAAGAGTTAACTTCATACGTATTAGAAGACAAAGTTCTAATTAAAAGAACTGTTGTTAGAAAATATAATGCCAATGGCGACTATCATGACTATACAACTAGTGAGCCTTTGATGGAGGTAGTGTAATGCCTATTCCAGAAAGAGTGTATATGCCAGGAGCGCCAGAACCTAAAGATCCAAGCAAGAAACATTTTTATATTAGTCTTGTAAAAAGTGTAGTACGTATTGTAGCAGGTGTATTTCTTGTTATGGGTAATGTTGTACTCGCAGGATTCTTTTTAATTGCCGCAGAAGGCTTAGGAATATTGGAGGAACTATAATGGGACCATTTAATACAAGTAAACAACAAGAACGTAAGAAATCTTTAGAGAAGGTACTTAAAATTAAAACACTTCCTGAAGATATGCGTATTATTTGGCAAAGGCATTTAAACAACCTAGCAGTAAATGAAGATGAGTACAATGCTAGAGTAAAGTCAATCTATTCTTTATTACAACCTAAACACAGAGTATGGAATGTGTATGAGTAGTTTGCTTGACAAGTTGTTTACTTTGCTAGGACGTAAACGTGTAATTACAGATAGAACAGGTAAGATTCCGTATCTTATCCGTTACTATCTATTTCTAAAAGAACGCAAGAACTTTCCTTTTAACATTACGTTACATAAGGTTCTTGTTAGTGACGAGCCAACACTACATGATCATCCTTGGAATTGGGGTGCGTTTATTATCAAAGGCGGTTACTGGGAACATATTCCAATTATTTCACAAGAAGGTGCTGTAGTAGGTGCTACAAAAGAATGGCGTGGGCCAGGAAATATTCGTTTTAGAAAAGCTGATGACCTACATTGGTTAGAACTTGCTAAAGACGACGATGGTAACGAAATACCGTGTACAAGTTTATTCTTTATGGGAATTAAAAAGAAAGAATGGGGCTTTGTACGTTATGTGTATGGAGCAGATACTGATTGGTCGCAATCAGGTTATAGATGGATACACAATGAACAGTATCTAAAACAACAGGAAAACAAATGATTAAGAAACATTATTATAGCTGGGCTGACATTGAACGTATGTGTGTTAGCATTGTAAATCAAATGTACAAAGACAACTGGCGTCCTGATTACATTGTGGGTATTACCCGAGGTGGTAATGTGCCTGCTACTATTATTAGTAATATGACTGGCATTCGTTGCGAAGCACTTAAAGTAAGCCTACGTGATGATAACAGAGATAGTGAAAGTAATGCTTGGATGGCAGAAGATGCTTTTGGATATCCGCACAGTGATGCTGGTAACAATAAAAAGAACATTCTTATTGTAGATGATATTAACGATACAGGTACTACATTCAATTGGATTATGCGAGACTGGGAATCAGGTTGTTTGCCTGATGATTCTCATTGGCATCGTGTATGGGGTAACAATGTAAAGTTTGCTACACTTACAGATAACATGGCTAGCGAAGTATTAGTACCTATTAACTATTCGTGTCACGATATTAACAAAGCAGAAGAAGATGTTTGGTTAGTTTATCCGTGGGAAAATGTAGGAGAATATAATGTCACATAATATGGTAGATCAAATGGTTTCTATTCATTGTACTAACAATGATAAAGATACAAACGGATACATCCTAAACGTAAGGCTAGAAAAGTTTATTGACGTAAGTATGAATACAGTAAAAGTACACTTCACCTATGTTGCTAAACACAAACATTACGTTGGTAATATGGCTGGATATGAATTTACTATCAAGGCAGATGACTTACCAGAAGATCCAAATGTTAAGTCTTTTAGGAGATCACGTTAATGGAATTTAAAGACGTTCCGTGGAAAGATGTATTGCTAGACGCAAAAGGATTTGTAGTTTATCGAGATGGATTTCCTGTTACAGAAGGACATATCCTTTTCGTACCTAAAGAACAAAATTGGCAATCGTTTACTAAATGTATGGAAGCCGCATACAAATGGGGCTACGATTGGGTTGAACGCGGATACTGTGATGCGTTTAACATTGGACAAAATGTCGGTGAAGCCGCAGGACAAACTGTTATGTGGCCTCATGTACACCTAATTCCGCGCCGTGCTGGCGATATGGAAGACCCTAGTGGCGGGGTTCGCCACGTAATACCCAACAAAGGTAACTATAAGAAGGGAGTTTTATGTTGAAGGAAAAGTTAGTAACAGCCGCCAAGGCACATGCGCAGGCGGAGATTCTCAAACACCAAACGAATATTGATGTGTATTTGAGTACAGTTGTAGGTATTGGAGAACATTCTGATATCATTGAAACTATCCAAAAAGAATTAGACGCTATGGCAGCGGCTGATGACAGATTAGAAATGCTTAATAAGTATTTTTCATAATGGGTACTACTGTATTCTTAGGCGACAGCCATACATGCGGATACGACTCGCTACCAGGAAAACAAGGTCCTGGTAGCTATTCCATATGGAATGATAACAACTACGCCGAATTGTACGGTCTAAAACACAATAAGAAAACAGCAATTTATGCTGTGCCTGGATCATGTAATAGAATATATCCAGACTGGCTAAAGACTATGTTTGACAAGTATCCAGACACTGACGAAGTGTTTGTACTGTTGTCATCATGGAATAGATTTATTTTAGCATTTAATAAAACGCTATCCACAGAAGTTTTGCCTGTAGATTACTTTACTAAAAAAGTAAAAGACAAGCACGACGGTTTAATTGATATCTATCAAGACGAGTTGTTTAAAGGTGATCGATTTCAATTATACAATAAGCCTCACCAAGGAGACTTTCAGGAAGCAGTTGGTGCTAAATTTAGTCACGACAACGCATTATTAGATCCCGATATTAGAAAAGACAGTTTTATGAAGATAAAACTTTTCTTTGATTTGAATACACATTTAGAACAAAGAGACTTTTTTAAAGACATATATACAATGGATAATATGTGTGCCGATCGTAACTGCGGATTATACTTTTTTAATATGACTGATAGAATGAAGTTTCCTAAAACATTTGACTTCTACGGCGATTTAAAAGTAACTAAAATATCACCTATGACTGTAGAAAATTATTTTAATAAAAAATTTATAGATCATAAAAAATATTTTTTACCCGATGACGAACATTACAATAAAGATTATCATAAACTGGTAGCAGAGGATTTTCTAGAATGGCTCAAAAACTGCTAATTGCTGGAGACAGTTTTGCCGCAAAGTATCCCAATGATACGAGTGTTGGTTGGCCTTTGTTGCTAAAACAGTATTATGATATTACTAACACAGCACAAGCTGGCGTAAGTGAATATAAAATACTTAAACAATTAAAAAGTGTTTCTAATATAGGACAGTATAGTTTAATTATTATAGCTCACACAAGCCCGTATAGAGTTCACACAAGACAAAGTATACATAGTACAGAATTACACAAAGATTGCGATCTATTAATGTCAGACATTGACGATAAGTTTAGCATTAGGCCGTCCGTGTTCGCGGCAAAAGGCTATTTTAAACACCATTTCGATCCTGATTATTACGAAGATATGTATAGCTTATTAAGAAAAGAAATACAAAACATAACAAGGTATACACCAACACTACACATAGATCATTTTGAATCCTCTTTAAAATATGCTAAAGAAGATTTTAAACTTGACTTATCGCAGATGTGGCCGTATTATAAAGGTAACATTAATCATTATACACCAGAAGGCAATCAACTAGTGTGCGCTAGAATATTAGAAAAGGTAAAAGAACTAAGATGAGCAAATATCCAAAGCAAACAGGTCCTAACAGTTGGATAGTAGAAGTAAAACAGGACGGAAAATCAAAAGAACTATACTTAGAGTTTCCGGTTGGCAGTATTGATCAAGCTGGTTGGGATGTCGGTGATGATCTTATTTGGGAAGAATTAGATGAAAAAACATGGTCAATATCTAAAAAAGAACTTGACAAAAATGGTTAGAAAAGGTATAATAGTATTATGATAGCAACAGATAAGAAATATTATTATAGTGAAATTTTTCACAGTATTCAAGGCGAAGGACACTATACTGGTGTGCCTACTGCTTGGATACGTTTCTTTCTATGTAATCTACAGTGTAATGGATTTGGACAGATTGATCCTCGCAATCCTGACACTTATGATTTGCCATTTGAACGGTTTGACACAAGCACAGTAAAACGTGTTGAAGACTTGCCTGTATGGGATAAAGGTTGTGATAGTAGTTACACTTGGAGCAAGAAGTTTAAACACTTGATGGGTCAAAAGACTGCTGTTGAACTAGCACAGCAAATTATTGATACACTTAAAACAGATAGCAATCCAGAAGGATTGTTTCTACATCCTGTTACACAACAAAGACAACACTTTTGTGTTACAGGTGGCGAGCCGTTAATGAGACACGGACAAGAAGCATTCATTGGTATTATGCGTGAGTTCAAGCGTATGAGCAATATGCCTGCTAGTGTTACATTTGAAACTAATGGTACACAAGCACTAACACAAGAATTTATTAATTACTGGACTTATGAAGCAGATAACGAAATTGAACTGTTCTTTAGTGTAAGTCCTAAACTGTGGAGTGTAGCAGGTGAGAAATCAAAGAAAGCAATTAAGCCTGAAGTTGTAGCACAATACAGAAAGTTGTCAAGCAAAGGACAACTAAAGTTTGTTGTTGGCAGTAAAAAACATCAATGGGTTGAGATGGAAGATGTTATCTCACAATTTAAAGCACAGGGTGTAGACTATCCGGTATGGGTTATGCCAGTCGGTGCTAGAGAAGAAGAACAAACAGCAACAGCCGGATCAGTTGCTAAGATGGCATTTGAACGAGGATATAATGTAGCCGCAAGGGTACACGTATACCTGTTCGGTAACGCTATCGGAACATAAGGATAAATTATGGACTTTATAAAGAAAATGTTTAACAAACAGGATACTAACACTAAAACTAGTGCTAATAAAAATCCTGTAGACGAACATCGAGAACTGTTAGAAAAACAAAAGAAGCAAGCAACTAAGAAGAAAGAACCTTGGGTTGCTGTACTTGATACACAAGTTAATCCAGAAAACATTAGAAATGGATTCTTTGAGCTTGACTGGAACGAGTATTTCGTGTTAAAATTAAAACAAGAAGGTTACGGTTATGACGGCGACCCAGATGAACAAATTGTTGATCGTTGGTTTAAGGACTTAGCTCGTAATATAATTGACGATGAAGGTAGTGAAGAAGCTAAATCGTTAGACGCAGGATTTATAAACGTAGTTCCTATAGAGAAAGGCAAGTCAGAAGTATCATGAGTAAATATATTCTAGTAGACACAGCAAACACATTTTTTCGTGCTAGACACGTAGTTAGAGGTGATGCCGATATTAAAATTGGCATGGCATTCCATATCACACTGAATAGTATTCGAAAGGCATGGAAGGACTTTGACGGTGATCATGTTGTGTTCTGTCTAGAAGGTCGTAGTTGGCGTAAAGATTACTATGAGCCGTATAAGCGCAATCGTAGTGATGCTCGTGCCGCATTAACTGAGAAAGAACAAGAAGAAGATAAATTGTTTTGGGAAGCATTTGATACATTCAAAGACTTTATTAACGAAAAAACAAATTGTAGTGTATTACAGAATTCGCAATTAGAAGCAGACGATCTAATTGCTGGATGGACTCAGAGTCATCCTAATGATGATCATGTTATCATTAGTACAGACAGTGACTTTGAGCAACTTATCGCTCCGAATGTTAGCCAGTATAACGGTATTAGCGAAACAACTATAACCCATGAAGGATATTTTAATGCCAAAGGACAAAGAGTTAAAGACAAAAAAACAGGAGAAGACAAATCCGCTCCAATCCCAGAGTGGCTCCTCTTCCAAAAATGTATGCGTGGAGACACAAGTGACAACGTTTTCTCAGCTTATCCGGGAGTTAGAACGAAGGGATCGAGAAACAAAGTAGGACTAACAGAAGCATTTGAAGATCGTGATAGCAAAGGCTTTAACTGGAACAATCTAATGCTACAGCGTTGGACTGATCATAACGGTGAAGAACATCGTGTACTTGAAGATTATGAACGTAATCAAGTTCTTATTGATCTTACACGTCAACCTGATGATATTAAAGAAATTATAGCAAACACTATTGCTGAAAATATTGAAGAAAATAAAAACATTAGTCAAGTAGGTATTAGACTTATGAAGTTTTGTAACTTGTTTGATCTACAGAAAATTATTGATCAGGCACAGAGTTATGCTGAACCATTAAATGCGAGGTATCCACAATGACAACATTAATTGCTAAACCAATTATAGAAAACAAGTTTTGGATCGTTGAACAAGACGGTGAGAAATTTGCCACACTTAGAAAAGACGAAACACGTTTTGTAATGAGTAATGAAAATGGTGTACAGTTTTTTCCAAATAAAAAAAGCGTACTACAACAGTTTGGTAATGACTTTTTTGTATTGAAAATTAAGAGAGAAGCTGATAACTCTCAACCTAACGAAGTACATGGTTACTCAACTAGCACTAAACCCCATAATAGCATGTTCGATATTAAGAAAAAACTTCCGTTGTTTACTAAGAGTAAAGACAGTAAGAGCTTGTATTGTGCTGGTTACTATACAATTAGGTTTGATAAAGGATGGGTTAAGTCATTTTGTCCTAAACTAATTACACTTCAACGATATGATTACAAAGGACCTTTCAAAACAGAAATGGAAATGCGTTCTATGTTATCAAAGGTTTCTAAATGAGTAACTTACCGGAAAGAATGCCTAGCATCGAAAGGTTAGTACAGCGTATTAGAACTGCTGAAAAAAGTAATCAAAAAGAAATTAAGATTACTCTTCAAGAAGGAAAAGATTTAGTATACGATTTAGCACTTGTATCGTCTAAATTATCGCAAACTATTAACGATATAAGCACTAAGATACAAAGTATTTCTGTAGAAGACCAATCAATTAATGTCAAGATGGACGGCGGCGAGTTTTAATTAGATAAATATATGCGTAGTTAATTAAAGGAATTACGTATAAAATGAGTAGACCAAAGCCAAAAGTCTTGTTAGAGTTTGCTAATAAAGACACATACAAAGTAGAACAGATTCTAGAAGCAGAAGCAATCTGGGCTGTGTTTTATAACGGGTTTCCTTTCAATTTAAAGAGCGGCAGCCTAGTTACCAGCTATCCTGGACCAAAGTACAAAAAAGTATCTTTTAGTAATCCCGGACATGCTCACAACTTGGCTAGAAAATTGAATCGGATGTTTAAAACTGAAAGCTTCGAGGTTGTCAAACTTACTAAAGGCGAAGTATTAAAGAGTGATGATCAGCAAAGATGATTATACAGCAAAGTTTTTACAAGCCGCTAAAATAAATCCAGAAGATGATCTTATTAAAGAAAAAGTCGTAGAGTGGTGGTATAACTTAAGAACTAAAGAGTCGGGCGGGTTACGTTTGACTAAGAAAGGTCTTGACTTTGTTGTTAACGATGCTAAACTTAAATTATACAAAATTAAATTTCCAGGAAAGTTCATAATAACACCACAAATATTAGTATGGTTAGATCAATTTATTGAAACTCCATACTTCATAACAAAGAAGGATATTACAGTGTTTTCAGAAAGATCAGCATTTGAACTATATTTGTTTAGCGGTGATGTTAAGAAATTTGGATATACCAAAGCACTGCGTCAACGAATGATCCAGAATTAAACAACCATTAACTGCTATTATTTAAATACAAGCACTATGTTAGACATTTCACCATTAAGCATATTGAAAAGAAGAAAGCTCGACTGGGCACCAGACTCTTTTCATTTATTCGATCTAGGTAACAGAGAGTTTCTCTGGGATAACCAAATTTCGGAATGGATTGATTATAAACTTAAAGGTAGATATTGTCTAGTCCACTTAGAAGGTTCAACAGGCACTAGAGCATTTGTTGGATTTGAAGATCAAAAAGAGCTAACATACTTTATGTTGGCCTGTCCATATACAAGGAGATAACTTATGACAGAAGAAGCAAAAAACGCAGAAGCCGCAACACAAGCTCAGCCAGCCGCTGAAGGTCAGGCACCTGCAGAATTAACTATCAATGACCTTAATGCTATTAAAACAATTATTGATGTAGCATCAACTCGTGGCGCATTTAGAGCTAACGAGATGGAATCAGTTGGGAAAGTTTTTAATAAACTTAATTCTTTTTTAGAATCAGTTACACCAAAACAAGCTGAAGGTGAAGCACCTGCGGCACCAGCAGATCAAGGAGCTCAACCAACAGCGCCGGCAGCGCCAGCGCAATAAGGAGAAACCCATGGCTAAAAATTTAAAGCATACAGGTAAAATGAATAACAATAATGCTAAGTGTTTAGTAGCATATCGTACATTGCCTGGAGAATCAGATCAAGCATTAGTTGTTGATGTATCACGTTTAACAGATGCTCAACACGATGAACTAATGAAAGTCGTAGAAAGCGATCAAGCACAAACAGCAAATGAACTTGCTGATGTACTTTCAAGACGCTATTTTCCAGACGGTAGACAAATGCTTATGGCATTACATACTGACGGACGTCTAAAGAAAGTTGGAACTAGTCAAGTTACTATGACTCCAACAAGTACTAACACTGTTGTATTAAGCGAACTTAATCAAATGATCGCCGAACAAAAAGGTGTTACAGTTGATCAGTTATCAGTTACAGAAACTGAAGAAACAGTTGCTACTGCTCGAGACGTTAATCCTTCAGTTCAAAAAGCACCAACTGAAGTAAAACAAGATGCTAACGCACCATTAAGTGATGATGATTTAGCGAAGTCTTACCGTTCACAAGCTGATAGGTTAAGCAAAGAAGCGGCTGCACTAAGACGTCAAGCTGAAGAATTAGTACCAACAAAAAAGAAGGCCACTAAGACAAAAGAAGATGTAAGTGCGTAAAAAGAAAACTATCCGCCCACCTAAGAATCTTATCGAAGAATGGCCGGAGGTTTTCGAACACATCTACATGAATAGCATGCCTATTAGGTATGTTCACGGTGTTGAGTTAAAGTTTAAAGACGGACGTATATGGGAGGTTGACATTACTGAACAACTACCTTTTAATAACGAAAAGGATATAGTTGCTAAGTTAATGTCAGCTCTTAAAGAAGTATCTAAGGAAGTTGAGCAAGTAAACTTTAATATCAACGTTAAAAAGCTCAAAGAAGAAATCAACGATCAAACTAAAAATATCATGAAGGACTAATGATGACACAGGTCAAACTAATTTCTTATAGTAAAGCACCAGACGAACTAGGGCTAGACGATTGTCAAGAACTAATTGCCTACTGTGCTAGAGTAAGTAATCCAGCTAATCAAATGAATAGCGAAACTAGTGAAAAACTAATTAAGTACTTGATCAAACATGCTCACTGGTCACCATTAGAAATGGTAAGCGCATGTTTAGAAATTAATACCACTCGCGATATTGCTCATCAAATTGTAAGACATAGAAGTTTTGCTTTTCAGGAGTTTAGTCAACGTTATGCTAACCCAGACGAACAAGGCGATATGTTTGAATATAGTGAAGCACGTTTACAAGATGAAAAGAATAGACAAAATTCAATTGATGTAGACGACAAAAAACTACAATTAGATTGGTTACATGCTCAGATGAGAATTGCTGTATTAGCTAAAAAAGAGTATGATTGGGCAATAAAAAAGGGCATTGCTAAAGAACAAGCCCGTAAAGTACTACCGGAAGGTATTACTAAGACAAGACTGTACATGAACGGCACATTGCGTAGTTGGATACATTATATTGAACTTCGTGGTGCTAACGGTACACAAAAAGAGCATATGGACATTGCTCATGCTTGCGCTAAGGTTATTTCCGAAATCTTTCCGTTGGCACAGGACTTGAATAACTAACACACTCGTTATAAAAATCTTCTAATTCGGGGAACGTTTCTAAAAAGTTCGTTCCTCGTCTTTTATCATATTCATCTACAAACTTACTAAAGTCAGCTCTATGATTGATTAATTCAAGGTCTGTAAAACGGTTAGATTCTACCCATTTAATTACACGTTCCCATTTTGTAATGTCAGTATCGTTAAATTTGGATAGGTTAAAATTTGAATGATTGCTTTTCATAAACTCTAAACAGTCATACATTTTATCCAAAGTAGCATCATCAAGTATCTGTAAACTAAGATGTTTTGGCTCTAATAAGTACGGAGTGTCTATTGTAAAGCGTTTGTGTGTTAAGGTGTTATATTTGTGCTTCCACTCCAGTATCCGCGCTAGTAGACCCTTAAAACGGTGCACAGACATGAAATTAACGGTGATCATAAGCCCGCATTGTGCTTGTGGTACAGCATTCATAAACGTTTCAACGTTACGTTCCCAAAGATCAATATCCATTCCGCCTCGTATATATTCAGCTTGATCTCCCCAAGTATCAATGCTAGTAAACAACTGAAATCGGTCAATCTTTTTCTGCTGTGTTAACACAGTAACTTTATCAATAAACTTGTTAAGATTACGTTGTGGAACACACATATTAGTGTTAACACTGAATTCTAAGTTTGGATTAGGATTATTTCTAATATACTCCATTACTTTAAAGACATTACTACTTAATAACGGTTCGCCGCCTGTAATTCTAAAAGTATGTAATTGAGGATATACTTCAGGAAACCATTTCCAAAATGCGTCAATGTAAGGATTATTCTTTTCTTTAAAAATCCAATTTTCTCTGTTTTTATTATTAGCATGATATTGTCTGCGATTCTCACGTTGTTGTAACGGATAGTCGCCAAACTTATTAAATTCATTTTCCCAAGCACTACTGATACTAGGAGTACAATAAGCACACTTCATTTGACATTCATTACCAAAACTAACTTCTAAGTATTTAGGTGCTACATTGGCATCCCAGGGCATTGATTTAATTTTATCAATAGTACCTTTTTCCATCTCTTCAAACTCAGCACTACGAAAATGCCTATCGCTTAATGAACCAGAATCTTCTAAAGCCCAACAATAACTACACTCAGGAGGACGTTCATCATTTAACATCATTTGACGTTGTTTCTTTTTATATTCACTGTTGTGTAATGCGCTTGGGTTTTCCTTTAGTTCTTCTAAACTAACTTTTTGCATACCAGGATGGTAACAACTATGATTGTCACCTGTGTGTAAGTGTATACTTACATGATTCCATTTTGCTGTACAAAAGCCTTTACCAATTTTAGTGGCAATCTTTTTATATTTTTTGTTAGGAGATGGTTTCCAAAACATTATTTAATTTCCTCAAACTTATTTCTAAGCCATTTAAAGTCGTTAATGTTATTTAGATCTTTAGAACTATGACCGTATTCTCTTCCGGCTAGTGCTCCTAGTTTGGCATAATCTGCGTACTCAACATTGTTAAATTTTTCGCACCAAGTAGTTAATCTATATTCGTCATCTTGTGTATTTCTTAATTTTATAACACCGCTTGATAATTTTACACACTCTCTAAATGCTGTTCTCCAAGTATGAAATGCAGTGCTGTTAAACCTATGTATATTTGTTATGTAATCCACAGTTGTAATATCAAATGCTGTAGTCATATCAACAGCAATATTATTATCAAACAATCTTCTATCAAACACTTTGACTCCGCCGTGGCCATATACTAGATTGTTAACTGGATTGATTGATCTAAAAACAAATACTTTCTTTTCGTTAGTTAAACTGGTTAACAACTTTGTATAAGAAAAACTATCTAGCAATTCGCAGTCAGCATCTAACACAATAAATCTATCTGTAAGACTTTGATCAGCACACATTCTATGACTTCTGTGTATACCTTTACCTGTTACTAGTTTTTTAAGTGTTACAAGTTTTTCCTTTGCTTTAGCATAGTTTACTTTAGCATAAGGATCATCGTATATTAAGAACCATTTGTCCATATCTTATCCTTATTGAAGTAAGTATTGCCTAATAATAATGCTTCGTTGTATAACTCTATCATGTGTAAACTTTGTTCATGATCAAAATATGCCCAATTTAAACCTAGTGCTTGACGCATTTCTTTACCGTGCTGTTTAATTTTTTCAATAATATCATGTTCAGGCAAATCTTTTACTTGTTTGAATAGATCATCAAGTATTGAAAAGTCACGTACATTAATATAATCCCATTCGCTATATGCTTTACAAGCTCCCATCCTTGCTCCTAGTATCGCATAATTTCCATTTTCAATATGACTTCCAACAGAGCACCAAATCCTTAATCTATGTAAATTTTGCCAAGGTACTTCTTTTTTAAGATTTTGAATAGGAGGCAATACTCCTCGTACAGTTAGCATCTTAACTCCTTCACGAAACCCTGCTCTCCATGCTTGGTGTGGAGTTTTGTTTATAACTGTTGTGCTAAATGACTGTGGAAAATTTTGATACCCTCTTTCCCAACAGAAGTCTATTTGCGCTCTATCAGAGTTTGATTGTTCATGCGTTTTCATACCGAGAACAAACTGTTTATTCCATATTTTCAAACCGCCATTGCCGTATATTAGTCCGTTAATTACGTTTGTTCCGCACCAACTATAACAGTTTATTCCTTGTATATCTTCAATTACAATATCTAAAAACTTTGGATCAATAATATTATCGCCATCAACACCTACAAACCAATCTGTTTCACTAAGAGTTGCCGCTTCTTTGTGTGCGTTATCACTACCTTCTACACCATGTACACGCTTTGCCCACGGAACTACTGCTTTTAGTTTTGCCCAATTTTCTTCAGCATTAGGTTCATCGTAACTGATAAAAATAATATCTAAATCTTTTGTTTTCATACTATGCGGTATCCTGCTGTGTTAAATTGCTTTTGATAATACAAACTAAAATTATTACTAAAAATATCTCTATAATCTAGTTGATCAATTTCAACTGTGGTTGCTTTGTTAGTTTCACAACAAATAGTTTGATATAGATAATTTATATTCATTTTTCTTGTTAAATAAATTTTAAACTCTCGATCTTCATTATATGTTGATTCAACTACTATGTGAGGCTTACTATCAATTGTTTTAAATGTAATATTGAGATCACATTCTTCTTTGTTAAAGTAAATTTCTATAAATTTTCCTAGTGTAACATCTATGTTTTTTTGAGTATCTAGTAAATTAATTAACTTTAATTTCTTACTTTCTATATCAACTTTAATTTCTGAGAGACGTAACTTGCCTTGGTTAACTAAATTAAAAAGGTAGGTATATTCCTCAGGTACTTCTGCTGAATTACATCCGGGGAGAATATAACCTTTGTTACCAGTATATGAAACTATGTTTCCAGCATCGTCAAAGCCAATTCTATACATTTTTAAATCCTGATAAAAAAAGTCTTTTGTAAAGTTTATGTATTTGGTATCCAGGAAACTGCTTTTCAGAATAGTGTATAATTTCAGTTTGAAGGAAATTACCAACTGTTATATTTGCGTTATCATCTAAGTAATAACCTAAATCTAAATCAATTGATTCAACACCTATTTCATCCTGTAACTCTGATTTTAAATGTACAAATTTTGGAAATGATGTTGTAGTTTTTACCTTATCTTCAATACCTAATATATGTGCCGCTATACTAAAAACTTCATCAGTACCTACTACTTTAGGACTATTGTTACTCATGTATAAGTTTTTAAACGTATCTTTATTTTGTGTAATATAATCAACTAATTTAAAAAACTTCTGTGTAATTCCTTTGGACTTGTTAAAGTATGTAAACCCACTGTATAGAATTGGAATATTATTTTCTTTGTAACCCGGACGACATTCAACACTAGTAATTGGTTGATTGTTAAACTTTAAAACCTTATCAGTGATAACTAATCCTGATGATTTGTTTATAAAGTAATCAATCCAATGGCTAATATCTCTTGTAAAAAACATATCTACATCCAAACACACTGTATGTAAGTAAGGAGAATATTTTAGCATATAGTTTCTTTGATCCCATCCTTTGATTGTATCATCAGTATATACTACTCTCTGATAAGCAATATCTGAATTAACCCTAGTTTTATCATCTGTAATTAAACATACTGAATCGTAACCTTTAGGTTGTGTTCGAATAATACTGTTAGCAAGTATAGAAGCCATATTATGGTACTCGCCTGTTTTATCGTTGTTTACAATTAACAAATAACCAAAATTTATCATATTAGATCCTTTTCAAAATCAAAGATAGTTTGCTTATTAAAAAAATGTAAATCAGTGCCTGTAAAAACACAAGGAAGATTATCAATCAAACATACAAATCTGTCACCTTTTACTTCTAGTATCTCGTCTTGTATACTTGCTAAAAAATTTATCTTAGGCATACTAACAGATGATGACATTCCTTTTACGATATGTTCTGCTATTGTGAATGCATAATCATTTCTAAAATTTTGTGCTGTAAAGTAGTAAATGTTTTTATAAAAACTATAATTTTCTTTAACTAACATTGCCTGATTAAAAATAGCTTTTGCGATATTATCTTTTTTGAAATATAATGTAGTTGCCCATTTCATTGTCATGCCACGCAATACAGGCTCTCGGTCATCATAAAAATTATTAACAGTACCCATTAAAAAACTTTCTCGACTTCCAAAGTAGTTTCCTAGTAAATTGCTGTTTACAATATAGTCTACGTCAATAACAATAGTTTCATCAAACGGCGATAACCTAAACGCATCAAGCCTCGAAGTGTTATGGAAGTATTGTACTTTATTGTTTAACGTTCTTTTGTTGTCTTTATCTATATCAGTACTAATAACATAATCAAAATTATCCGATTCAAACATCTCATCAGTTACTAGTGCTATTAGCACATTGTCGTAATATTTCCTAATTCTTTTAGCACATATTTGTGCTAGTTTAAGATAATCAACCTCTCCGTTATTGTGAGCAAAAAGTAAGAATCCCTGTGACATTAAGACTCCAAATTAATAAATCTGGCGGCATCTGTTTGAAGTCGATTAAGTTCTGAAATATCATTATGATAAATGTCAAGGGCTGTGTAATAAGCGTCTTGTATGCGCTTGTTAAAATCTGTAACGTCTTCTATTAAAATTGGTAAATTGTTAGTATCTAACACTACAATATTGTGTGTTCTTTTACAATGTAATAAGTAATTCACATAGGTTAAAAGATGAGTAGACACACTGAAAAGACCGCCATTGTAACCTAATGTAGTATTAGATTCAAATCGTTCGATTGCTCTAAGTTTTTGTTTATTTAATAATTGAAGCTTATCTGAAACATCAATAATTTGCTGTATAGATTCTTTATTCATAATAGTCCTCGCATACAATTACTTATGCTAGAAATATGCTACTATTATGATTATTGGCTTAGGTCCAGCCAGCAATCCTAGTTACAGCAATTTGTGATGGGTTAATGGCAAGTGGGATTGCGCCAACTGAATGTACAAATGAAATTACGAGTTTTCTATCAATGTCAACTCTAGAAGCAAAAGAATTACTAGCTGACGTATCTCTTAACTGAACTAAAATTTCTATGGCACGTTGGAAGGTTGATTGTCTAGCTTGGATACTAATATAGTGATCACTATAATCAGAATAGCCGCCGGTTTGAAATTGTTCCAAAATTGTTTGCATACTTTGGCCTAAGTCAAATACGCCAAAATTAGAAATTGTTCGAGAGTCTCCGGAAAGACCCATGGCATTCTTGCCATATGCTCCAATATGAACTGGAAACACTGAATTCATTAGGTCAGCCCACGCATTGTTAAGTGCCTGATTGTTACCACCACTACCACTTTGAGTGTTTGAAGCATCGATATTTTCCATATCAACTTTAACAAGGCCGCCTGTATTAAAAAATTGCATAAAATCAAAGGCGGCATTGGTGCCTGTGCCAGGCCATGTAAGCCTCATTTGATATTCTGTAAGTCCGTTCCACGAATTTGTATTATTAGCCGAAGGAGGGTAGGTATTTGGCAGTGCTGTAGAGGTTTGGGTATCCAAATTACAAACATATTTGAACTGATTAGCTTTTGTTGAAATAGTATAATAAGGTAGATAAACACTATTATAGATAATATCTCCTCTCAGCGGTGTTGCGATTTCTGTTCCGGTTCCGTCTGGAAAAAACCTTCCAGGTCCTGGTACTCCTCCACAAATATGTGTTACTGCCAGTACTAAATCTGCTCTTAAGTTAGCAAACTGATTTGCGCTAATGTAGTACTGAACCGCTTCGGCAGTGTCGCCTAATCCCCATGGTGTGAATCCAAATGTAGAAAAATCTATAAGAACTTCTGTACTATTATTAACTGCTTGTACTGTGGCAAAGTTAGTTGAAATAGGCTCGCCGCCCCATGAGTTATTAAAATTTTGAAAGAAGATAACTTCACCAGGTACTAAATGATGATCTGAATCAAATTGCACAACTGGTTGTACTTCAGAACTTATTGATATAATTGATCTTGTGAATGGATAGGCTCTGCTGTTTAGTTGGCTCTGAGCTAATCCGTAGCCTTTGCCTTCAACAAATACACCCGGAGACCCGGCAACTTCTTGAAGCGGCCCTAACTGCTCATAAATGACTGACTGTATTGCGTCCCAATCTGAATATAGAATTGGATCGCCTGCATTTGCTTGTGTCATTAATTATTCCTCGTTATATGCGTATATTTATACTTTAAGTACACACTCAATTAATTTTTCTTCTGGATTAGAACTGCTTTCAAGAGCAATCCCAACCATTTGATAATGTAACAACACAGAAGTCCATTTTGCTGTTCCTTGGCTTGAAACATAAACTGGTTGTCCTTTTGTAATTGGACCTACAACACGCACTGGAACCCGTCCTTTTAAGCCAATTGCTTGGCCATCTATTTCGCTGTTCATTAAGTATGCTGGTTCTGCTGATATAACACCTATCGGAAACCCTACATCAGTACATGCTTGTGCTTCATGACTTTCTGTACCTATCATCATTACTGTGCCAATTGGATACGTTTTATCAGTTGTATATTTTTCTGCTAAATCGGCGTACTTGGCCGCTGAAGCAACTCCGTTAAAAAATCTAGCATCAACATCGCCGCCAATACTACGCAGTACAACAGTGTTAGGATTTTTATTAACATCTAATACCTTACCATCTATCCTTTGAGTATCTGTTGACTTACCGTCAAATAATATAGCACTAATTGTACCAGTTGCTGAACGAGTTGGTACTGTACTAAAACCTGGAACATGTACATCACTAGGATCTAAATTTGTTAATTTGTTTGCCGTAATTGCTGATGCTGCCAGTCCATTTAGTGAACCAACAAATTGTCCTGTAAATTGTTGTGCTGTAAATTGTTGTGTTGCTTGATCAAATATTTTAGTTGTAGTAGAAGGACTTGTTTGTGCGTATAAGTCGCCTGTAACATCGCCTATAACATTACCGTGAACGTCTCCAACTAATTCACCTTTTAAGTTTTCTGACCATATGTTCTTAAACTTACGTGATTCTAATCCAAGATTTACTAGCCCAGTTGCTCCGGGATATATTGAATTTAAACTATCTGAATCAGTAACAAATGCTTGCTGTCTACTAAATGTTAAAAAATCCAACTTATCTGTAGGTTGAGTAGGATTACTTGATGAAATAGTAATCTTTCCATTAACTTGATTTTCAATTGCTGGATTTTGATCACTATTGATATAAATTTTTAATGCCTTAACAGGATTACCAACAGTAAAGCCTAAGTCAGCAAACGACTGAGCAGTTGTAAATCCTTCTGAACCGTCTGTTCTAACAAATCTAGTTTGATCAAGCCCGCCTAATTTCTCTGCGTTACTTGCTGTACCAAAGAATCTAAAGCCAGCACTATCACTAATACCAGTTGTACCATTTACACTGTTTAATGTAATACCTTTTTTAATTTGACGGCCGGTTTCACTAAATCCTGCGAGTGTATTTGAACTATCTAGTGTATAATCATCATCGTTACTAAACACTGCTGTAGTAATACCGCCAACAACAGCACGTAATATAACATGTGAAGTGTTATTATTGTCTTTTACTACTTCAGTAACAATCTGTGATGTACCAAATCCTGGTGCGCTTTGTGGACCAATCAATACAAAGTTAGATCCGTTCCAAGCACTTAACTGATTTGTTTGACTATCAAACCATAAGTCGCCTTGAGAAAGTCCTAC
>Ga0209630_10001234_pt1 | contig 27892 bp, 22 predicted proteins | sample COG_01_FD_184745 | JGI IMG/M metagenome (GOLD analysis project Ga0209630, IMG submission 184745) | Pelagic Microbial community sample from North Sea - COGITO 998_met_01 (SPAdes) (version 2) | ecosystem: Environmental > Aquatic > Marine > Neritic zone/Coastal water | place: Helgoland, sampling... | reverse complement strand
TGACCTTGTTTATAACAACAATCAAATCCTCGTGTCTTGTGGTGCAAAACACAGTCTTTACAACTTGTTTCAAGCGACCTTGAATCCGGGCGATGAAATAATCATCCCTGCTCCTTATTGGGTTTCTTATCCCGATATGGCAAAACTTGCTGGCGCAGAACCTGTTATTTTAAAAACCACGATTGATGATAACTTCAAGATCACCCCTGATAAATTACGCGGCGCAATTTCTGATAAAACAAGAATGGTTGTCTTTAACAGCCCTTCTAATCCGACGGGTGTCAGCTATAGTAAAGAAGAATTAGCAGCGTTGGGCGAAGTCTTGCTAGATCACCGCGAAATACTGATCGTAACCGATGATATCTATGAACACATCCTCTGGGGACAAGACAAGTTTATTAACATCGTTAATGCCTGTCCTGGATTATATGGCCAAACTGTAGTCGTAAATGGGGTATCTAAAGCCTATTCAATGACAGGTTGGCGCATCGGTTATGTGGGTGGCCCAGAGTCGATCATAAAGGGCATGAAAAAAATCCAATCACAAAGCACTTCAAATGCGAGTTCCATCGCACAAGCTGCCGCTGTTGCCGCATTAGATGGTGATCAAACCTACATCAAAGAAAGTACCGGGATATTCAAGGAGAGACATGACTTCGTACTTAAGTCATTGCAAGAGATTGATGGAATTAGCTGTCTTGCTTCTGAAGGGACATTTTACAGTTTTCCAGATATGAATGGTCTTATAGAAAAGCTTGATGAGATTAACAATGATATAGAACTAGCAGAATTCTTTCTGGAAAAAGCGGAAGTAGCGATGGTGCCTGGCTCGGCATTTGGGGCACCAGGCTGTATGCGAATATCTTTTGCTACCAGCATGGAAAATCTTGAAAAGAGCATGGAAAGAATCAAAGCTGCCTTATAAAGCAATTATCTACTATAGAGTGTTGACCCTATCCGACACCATCAGTAGTATACGCGTTCTCGAATATTCCCCGGTAGCTCAGTCGGTAGAGCGGGTGACTGTTAATCACTAGGTCGGCAGTTCGAGCCTGTCCCGGGGAGCCAAATTAAAAAAGATCTTGAAGAGTTTTCTTTGAGATCTTTTTTTTCGTCTATGAAAACTGTTTTTGCTACCTACATATACATTATATATAGGTGTATATATTCTCCTTAACCAATCAAGCTTAATCTCCCATTAAAGGTAAACATTCTCTGATTCCATCAGAGCAGATTCGAACCTTCTACTCGGGAAATACTTTTCCATTAATATTTATTTGGGAAATGTTCTTTACCTGCCAACCTGTAAACCTCCCCATTTTAGTTCCATGCTAAATTAGAGTTTTCCAACGGATTGTTGGCCACAAGATATTCACTAGGTGTTAAGTCTCCCAATGAGTCATGTGGTCGTTCTTCATTGTATTCACGGATCCAATTATCCGTAATCTCTCGTACTTCCGTTAATGTTTTGAACGCATACATATTGAGTATTTCATCCCGATAGGTTCGATTAAATCGTTCAACATAAGAGTTCTGTGTTGGTTTTCCTGGCTGGATAAATGCCAACTCAATTTTATGTTCCTCTGCCCAACTAGCGAGTGTGACTGAGATAAACTCTGGACCGTTATCCATTCTTAACTTCGTTGGGTAACCCCGCCAGGCCGCTATTCGTTCTAACACCCTAGTAACACGTAATGAAGGTAAGCTCAGGTCGACCTCAATGGCTAGCGCTTCACGGTTAAAGTCATCCACCACATTGAAGGTTCTGAAACGACGACCGCAGAACAAACTGTCACTCATAAAATCAATAGACCAACATTGGTTGGCCATTGTCGGCACCATAAGTGGCACAGGGTGTCGGCTGGGCAAACGTTGTTTACCACGGCGTCGCATGTTTAAGTTCAATAGACAGTACACACGGTAAACGCGTTTGTGATTCCATGTGTGTCCCCAACGACGCAATATCTTGAATAATTTACTAAAGCCATAGGCCGGGTAACGTTCAACCGCCATCTGCAACACAGCAATCACATCGTCATCCCGGTGACTATCGGGATGGTAGCGATAAACAGAACGACTGATGCCAACAGCACGACAGGCAAGTCGATGACTCGCACCATGAGATTGAACCGCATAATCGACAAGTTCTCTTCGGGCTGCTGGCTTTAAAGCTTTTTTTCAACAATATCCTTCAGTATCTGGTGTTCCAGACTCAGGTCAGCGTACATATGCTTCAGTCGTTGATTCTCTGTTTCGAGTTCCTTCAGTCGCTTAACGTCGGAGGCTTCCATACCTCCGTATTTCGCCTTCCAATTGTAATAGGTCGCATCTGATATGCTGTATTCACGGCAGACGTCTTTCACAAGTTTACCTGCTTCTACTTCTTTCAATACTTTGACGATCTGTGTTTCTGAGTAACGTGATTTCTTCATCTGTAGTTCTCCTTATCAGCATTTTATGCCGGAGAACTCTAATTTAGCATGGAACTAAAATGGGGAGGTTTACAATTGGTAGCCAAACTGTTTCAGATTGTGGTGTATATGTTCCTATATCCTGTCAGAAAATATGAGACAGAATTGAGTTAAATATTTAGTGGACTTCCCAGCCTAATCTAGGATGACGATGGAGTTCATATCGGAATGCTTCAGCGAGAGTTAAGGACTCTTTCCACTTATGTTTCATATTAGTTAGGTCGCTCTTTACATAATCTTAGTGATCAGGCCCACCGTCCGTAGGCTAGTAGACCAATGACCAGTCAGATATTGACCATTCCCTGCTGGTAAACTGCTGCCCCCCATTTTTTTTGTTCTAAACATGCCTATGACGATACATTTGTATTCGCGGCAAAATACGATTTATACTTCCTAGCCTTAAAAGATCCTACTTATGAAAAATATAAAAATACTAAGTATTTTTGGCACTAGGCCTGAAGCCATTAAGATGGCGCCGTTGATCGTTGCTCTTCAGGAGCATGATTCTTTTGATTCAAAAATATGCGTAACAGCTCAGCATCGTGAAATGCTTGATCAAGTGCTTGATGTGTTTGGTATTGAACCAGATTACGATTTAAACATTATGAAGCCTAATCAATCGCTGGAAGATACCGCGGCGTCAATTTTGACTGGATTACGTGTTGTTTTGGAGGAGTGCAAACCTGAACTAGTACTTGTTCATGGGGATACCGTTACGACCTTCGCTGCTAGCTTGGCAGCATTCTACAGCAAAATACCAGTTGGCCATGTAGAAGCGGGGCTGCGTACGGGCATGCTGAATTCACCTTGGCCAGAAGAAGGAAACCGGAAGCTAACCAGCGCGATTTCTAAAATGCATTTTGCTCCAACCGAAATATCTCGCCAAAATTTGCTGGATGAAAATGTTAGTGAAAAGAATATTTCAGTTACTGGAAATACTGCAATTGACGCCTTGTTCTTCATTCAAGAGAAACTAGAAAAAGATAGAGAGCTAAACCTGCAACTATCAGAGAAGTTTCCATATTTAGATGAAGAAAAAAAGCTTATATTAGTAACAGGGCATCGACGTGAGAATTTTGGAGATGGCTTTGAACAGATATGTGAGGCACTCGCGGAGATTGCCCATAATCATCCAGAGTTACAAATTCTTTATCCCGTTCATCTAAACCCGAATGTTCGAGAGCCAGTAAACCGACTGTTAAAAGATAAGAATAATATATTCCTTATAGAACCACTAGAATATCTACCCTTCGTGTATGTAATGGGTAAAGCGTACATTATATTAACCGATTCAGGTGGTATCCAAGAGGAAGCACCGAGCTTGGGCAAACCAGTTTTGGTAATGCGTGAGACAACTGAAAGACCAGAAGCAATAAAGACAGGAACTGTGAAGCTGGTAGGTACTAATAAAAACTTAATCATTAATAGTATCGAAAAACTAACTAACAATGAAGCTGAATACAAAAAAATGAGTGTTGCCCATAATCCATACGGTGATGGGAGAGCAAGCGGTAGAATCGTTGATGCTATTGTCGCTAGTCTCACAATTGCTTAGGTGAATGATCTTTCGTAGCATAGTAAGCGCAGAGGAACACAATTTGAACACTAAGCAGTTCTGATAATTAGAAATAAAGAAAGAAGGAATTAGATTTTGTCATTTAAGAAAATTTCAGTCATTGGGTTAGGGTATATTGGACTGCCAACGGCGGCAATAATGGCATCACGTGGCATGGAAGTGGAAGGTGTTGATGTCAATCAACTCACAGTTGATACGATAAATGCTGGAAAGGTACATATAGTAGAACCCGATCTTGATATTGTCGTCAGTGCAGTTGTTGCGACTGGAAAGCTTAGGGCTTCCTCGGTTGCTCAGAGCTCAGACGCATTTTTGATTGCAGTACCCACGCCTCTATCTGAGATAAATGAAGAACAATATCGACCGGATTTGTCTTATATCAAGGCGGCTGCTGATACTATTGCGCCTGTATTGGAGAAAGGCAATTTAGTCGTACTTGAATCTACTTCACCGGTAGGTACAACTGAAAGATTATCGGAATGGCTTTCGCTTGCACGCCCAGACTTGTCGTTTCCTCAAGCTGAAAATGAGCAAGCGGATATCAATATTGCGTATTGTCCGGAGCGAGTTCTTCCGGGGGCTATTCTTCGAGAGCTAGTCTCTAACGATAGAATAATAGGCGGTATGTCCCGAGAATGTAGTGATCGAGCTGCTGAACTATATAAAACTTTTGTGCAAGGAAAATGCATAATTACAGATGCTCGAACTGCAGAAATGACTAAGCTAACTGAAAATGCATTTCGCGATGTCAATATTGCTTTCGCAAATGAACTTTCAATTATGTGTGATAAGTTAAATGTCAACGTATGGGAACTTATAAAACTAGCTAACCGTCATCCCCGTGTGAATATATTGAATCCTGGACCTGGTGTGGGCGGTCATTGTATTGCCATTGATCCATGGTTTCTCGTGGACAGTTGTCCTGGTGAAGCAAATTTAATTAGAAAGGCACGAGAAATAAACGACGCTAAACCGCAGTTCGTAATTGAAAAAATAATGAAACAAGCAGCCTTGGTTGAGAAGCCTATGATTGCTTGTCTTGGTCTTACATATAAAGCCGATGTTGATGATCTGCGAGAGAGTCCTGCTTTAGGCATTGTTGAAATACTGTCGAGGGAACTACCGGAAAGTGTCATGGTTGTTGAGCCAAATATAAAGCAATTACCTAGATCACTTCTGAAGAATGGAGCGATGCTAGAAGCTCTATCCAATGCTATAAACAAGGCAAATATAATTGTACTATTAGTAGATCATGCTGAGTTTGTTAAGGTCAATTTATTGGTTTTGGAAGGTAAAACTATTATAGATACAATAGGTTTTTGTGAGAATTATCAGGCCGAGTTGAATTTTAATTAAGTTTAAGGTTTGGCGAAGAGCGATTACTTTATTATTGTCCATGATTAAGATGGAATATTTTCATCGCTAAATTAAGCTAGTGAAATATTTGCTTGTGCACTCATTAACCAAAGAAATGATTGTCACATGTCATTTACATTTAATCCTATCCAATTATGAGATGTTGGAACATTATGATTTTCAGAGTTTTGCAGTAGAAAGAAGTAAGGCGAGCTAACTTAGTTTGTTATCACAAAGTTAAACTTTTAGCTTAGTGGCTCCGGCCAAATCCCTAAGTTCGCAATATCCCGTCAAAATCCGCCATACTCCTCCCATCCCTTAGCAAAACGGCTAAAGAATGCGACCGAACTATTTCCAAACAAAACCCAAATCTTCATCAGCTACGTAAGCGAAGACCAAGAAAGAATCAAAGCATACATCTAATCACTAGAAAAAAGTGGGTTTCACTGTCTGGTGGGATGGCAGTATTCGTGTTAGAGAGAATAGTCTGTCGAGTCTACTTGGGTGAGGATAGAAGCTAATCATGCAAGGCAATATGATTGCTTGATACCGATACGCCTAGATGGGATAGCGTTGCCCGATGAGTATAGACTAGTACAAACATGCCAGCAAAGGTCTTGATACCATCATTGACAAGCTCGTTAATTCAATTAGCAAACAGTTCAAAATATCGCGAAGACAAAAGCTTCTTAAATTGCTATCTGCTCTATTCTGAAGGCGATTATCGCCATTGTTTTGCTTGCCTTTAGTACCAAGCATAAAATATTCCATTATCGAAAATTCATTAGAAAGTGCCATCACAGATCCAGAAAGCGACAATTCACCTATTCAAATCTGGGATGAACTCAACAGTACAGTTCCCGAAGGTAAATTGGGGGACATCGTACCAAGAGTAAATTTTAAAAATTTAAACTAGCCAGTAAAGGCACCTGCCAATTAGAAAAACTGATCAGTTATTCCCCATACCTTCCTTTGGATAAAAAGATTAATGGTCAACCAAAAATTGACCATTCTCTGCTAGAAAGTTGCTACGCGATTTTTTTCTAAACAAGCTTATGAAGATACTTTTGTATTCGTCCCAAGATACGTAATATAATTCCTATTATCGATGCCCAAGCAATTTGAAGGCCGATTATAATTACTCGTAAGTAGACGGAGCGACCAAAGGCTTTATCGATGGGTTCCTGAATATTGGCGGGCACAAACATAAGTCGTATAATCGTGCGTCCCCAAAACCTATTAGAAAACCCTAAGGAGCTAGAGAAAATGTCTAAACCCAATATGGTTTACTGTCACGGAACAGCTTCTAAGCAAGTTTTTTATGCACTTCAAGATCAGCAACTTGCTGGTACTAACCCAGAAGGAGTGCAGAATTATGGCCATTGATCGTTGGCAAATAGACTTACAAATGATGAGTCTAATCCAGATTGATTCGTGTGGTGTTGAAGCTGGTCACCCTTTCATACAAATGAAGAATGGACTCCGTGTTTATAGCTTTGAGCCTACTAAAAAGGAGCTTCAGAAATTCGAAGAGCTTGGCGAAAATCTTCCAGCCGGTTTGAAGCCTGAGTGCATGAGAGCGGCTCGGGATATCGTACAAAGATATTTTCGAGAAAATGGATTTGCTCCAACGCCTCAAAAAACCCAGTTTTTGGTACCAGGCGGTGCATTTATTGATGTGGGAGCCTTTAGTGGATTGGCTTCAATCAAAGCTGCGCAAAGAGTTGGTGAGCAAGGGAAAGTTGTGGCTATCGAGGCTTCTAGGGATTGCTTTGAAATTCTCAAACTTAATATCGAAGCGAATAATATAAAGAATGTGTATCCCTTTCATACAGCTGCAACAGACTCTGATGGTGAGGTTCAACTGTATGAAGGTGGCAGGCAAGCCAATACTATTCTTGAAAAGGCTTATGATTCCAGTTCAGATAAAGTCAAAACTCACGAAAAGCCGGTAGCAGTACCAGCGCGTCGAATCGATGGAATTCTAAATGAGATTGGACTGTCTCCTGCAATGACAACAACCATGTCTTTGGAGATAAACGGGGCTGAATATCTGGCTCTTAAAGGGGCCATCAACTTCTTAACCGCCTGTGAAAATTTCTACATTCGATCGGCCGCTAGGTTTTTTGAAAATAAGGAAATGGCGATTGAGAGTCAGGTTCGAGAACTGTTTAGTGGTCATTCAGTGCGGTTTGCAATGATCGCACCCTATCTTCATATTTTTAAAGGTGCGATTTAAGATGATGTTGTATTCGCTTTTCCAATAAGTTGACCCAAGCGCTGGTAACACAGTTCTTTCTTAGGTTCTTTGTCCTTTTTCATTGCTAGAGCAACAAATCTTTCTTTTAGATATCTATCTACTATTAACTTTTTATAAGCCTTGATGGTAAACATTGGCAGATGATTAATATATCCCCAAGTTTTTGGGTAGAACTCTTGGCCGCGTAAAAGAATACTCTCAAGGTAGGCAATTTTCCATAGAGGCAATGACTTCTTCCACAAGTCAGTTCTTTTTTTTTCAACTTTCGAGGAATCAAACCCCTTACTTGCAGCATTGACGCTTGTAGAACGCCCAAACAAAGTTGGCTCAGTTAGCTGTTCAATCCAGGGCACTTCTAAAAATTCTGCGATAAGTCTCATGGATTCAGCCGTCGAGTCAACGACGTCTTCATAGCGCACGACTAGAATCTTATTTTCGCCGTATTTAGCTATTAATTCGCTCGGCTTTTGAATTGATGCCGAGACAGTAAGCATGTCGTTGACACAAATTTTAAACGTTTGCTTCTTACGATTGCGATTTAGAAAGTGCTGCTCGCGACTTCTGTAAATGGCTCTTGGATCTCGTACGATATAAACCACTTTCCCTTCAGGAAAGCTGTTTAAGAAATCCTCAATTTCATTTGGGTCTTCAAAACGAGAAGTCGAGAATTTTGTCGTTGACGGTTGTTTATAAAGCCATTGCTTTATTCCATCAGAAGAGAGACCTTGCGCCTTTTGTGCCGCTAATACAGAAGCCCAGATTACCTTTTGAGGATCGAGCTCATCAGACGAGGTGAGTAAAAGTTTGAGAGTCTCATTATACATATCAACGTTGAAGCAATCTGGGTTGTCTTTAGCTTCCACTAATTGCCCGTTTAATTCTAGAGTAAGAAGGTCCCGTCGGGTTTCGGCTACAGATATTGACTTAGATTCAGAGTTCGTTTTCAGAGACAAATACTTCTTTGGAGGCTGACTAAGGTGATTTTTAGAGTTCCAAAGCCAATCAACAGCAATGTGTTGGCTAGATTCGTAATTTCGCTTAAATAAAACTCGAAATAGTGGATCTGTTGGATAGATATAGGACTGAGGAAGCCCATCTAATAGTTGCCTAAGCAATGTTGTGCCACTTCGCATTTGCCCTGTAACAAGTATTGGTTTTTGCAGCCAAGAGTTTTCATAAATTAGGTCATCTAAATTCATTGACTTGCCTCTCTTTGAAAAACAAGTTGGAATAAACTTTTATCTTCGACTCGAGATTTCTCAACACTCAGCAAATCAAAACTTCCCTGATGCAGTAAAAAGCTTAAGATTCTAGCCGGCCCAGACCTTTCAACCCGACGTGTGGGCCATTTTCCCACTTCTTTTCCTTGAACTGAAATGATCCAATTTTTTGGGCCAGAGGTAAACTGAATATTGAGAGGCTCTTTTTCTGAAAAAGATAACCATTCTGGAGTGGCACTCTTGGTTGGCAAATAGAGTTTACCATTTTTAATGGTAATTTTCAGCCCACCCTTTGAGAAGTGCTCTGCTATATCAACTCCCAGAATAATTTCCGCATTCAGTTCATCGCTTATACTAGCGATTGAAAATCTAAGGGAGTGAAACATTTTGTAGTTTTGCGGCTTTTCTCTAGTCAAAGGAAGGTGAACCAAGCTTGCTCCATTTGGAGCGGCGCAGAGGGTGAAGCTACCATTTGAATTCTTTAGGATTGGATTATGGTTTTCAATTTCAATAGTTGCCTTGAGGTTCAGGTATGGCTTTGCTCGAGCATGTCTTTTGCCATTTGCGATGGCTACGACACATCCTGAACTGCTAGGAACACCGCACGGAATAGTCATAAACATCAACCGCAGATCAGATTTGGTGTTTAAGATATCTTCTTTGAAAAACACGCCACCTTCAAGTCGGCCACTGAACGGATGCTCTCTTCTAGCACTGTTTGGAATGAGAAGAGGGTTTCTTGGATGCTCCCACCAATTAATAAGATCGTCTGAAAATGCCACTCCAAGCCAGTACAACTGCCGATGTCGACCATTGAAAGTCAGCATGTATAATTTCTCTTCCTCTAGACTCACAATCCTAGGGTTTGCAACTCTTGTAGTCGAAAGTGAGCCCACATCCTTCCGGCTAAAAATTGGATAGCCATCATTCAGTGGCTTAAGGTCATGCCATTTTCTTCCTTTTGCCGCAAAGATCTGTGTAGTTCCGCCACAGCTTACTGAGGTACCTTCGAAGCAAACTAAGATTTCGCCCTCAAGTGTTTTTGTCACATGATAAACGGCCATAAGCTGTTTGCCGTTCTCGTCGATATCAGCGAAGTCTTTTGCTGATAAAATTGGGTTTGCCGGGTGCTTTAAGAAGTTAATTCCATCATTGCTTTCCGCTAGGCCAACGCCTTCACCCACAAAGGTATCTTTGGCGCCTCTGTAGAAAAGGCGATAAATGCCATCATCGCCCTTCATCACCCAGGACGTACTCGCGGTAAGGTGGTCCCAGTCGCCTTCAGCCGGTGACAACACTGGTGACTCTGGAAACTTTTGCCAAGTTTCACCTTGATCTTTTGAAACTGCACGTCCTGTATACTGACGACTTCCCTGAGGGACTTGGCAGCCAGTGAAATATATAATCATTTCGCCATTTTCTTCAATGTAGTGGCCATTTTCTCCAGTTAACAAAGAAGGGTCACGAACAGAATACCCATCCCATGCTTCTGAATCAGATGATTTTTCAAGAAGAATCTTAAAGTCAGAGAATTCAATATGGCCCATGTTGTAGGGGACTTTGTTTAATAAATGACTATGGGTCTCAAACTTAACATTTTCCCAAACTTCAGTTTTCATTTAATAGCTCTCAATTGTTTTTGAAAAAATCATAATTCAAATCAACAACTTGGTTAGGCTCACCTTTTATTGCAATCCATGGAAATTCGCCATCAGATGCAGCAACTGTGGCTTCAGCACAAGTCCAGCCATCACTGTGCATAAACAAGGGTCTACCAACCCCATTGCTGTCCAATTTTACCCGTAAATGATTTGGTTTCATTTCAAGTATCTCGCCCTCAGAAATCCAACTCGAATCAGCGCCCTTCAGTAGGAGAAGTTGAAGAAATGGCTTCTTTTTGTAAAACACTGAGTCTTCCCAAAAGCCCTGGTCACTATGCTTTTTCATGTCAATTTCACGGACCAATTCAAAACCTTGTTCTAGCCAATCAGGTTCTAGTCCAGACTTATTTGTGACTCGCATTAAATATCGGCAGTGAATCTTTCGCAAAGTGTCGACCCTGCCTTTCGGGGACTGATCAGGCATCACTTCCTCGTAAGAGAAGCGTCCTCCGAAATTGTCGAATGTCATAAAAATATCAGGTACGATGCAGGAGTTACGTTCATTTAGTATGCCATGTAAGTATTCGCGAACTACCCGGGTCCTCTCGAAGCTAGGGCGAACAAAGTCAACATAGTTGTCGTCAAAAAAAACTCTTTCCGTGTTTGCAACAGGTTCTAGAAAATTATCGAATATTGGTCGAACCTTATGAAGGTTGAAGGGTTCTCGTTTAGGGACTGCTAATAGCATGGTGTCTTTGTCTTTTTCTTTAAAGCTGACTATAAATGGTGCCGGAGAAATAGCGAGCCAAAATAGCGGCAATATTTCCCATTGAGTGAAATACAGTGCGAGAAAACTTTGGGCAAAAAATGCAGTTGCAAAAACTGTTTGGTCATCGGCAAATCGGCGAACCCCTCTGTTAAAGATTAGAAGAGCTGGTGGAATTAAACCAAGAATCATTCCATTGACTTTATCGATGGCCCCATTGTCACCCCATAAATAAATAGCAAGAGGAACCAAGCACCAGAGTGAGGAAAAATAAAAAACTCTTTTGCGAAATATTGTTTTACTTGTTGATGATTTTTTCTTTTTTGTGAGGCCAATGCCATTGAGTAAGCCCATTAAACTTTTTAAACCTTTGCCGTGAAAAGCAAAGCTCAAGTGACTTAAAACCTTTACCCCTGCAGGCAAACAGGCAAAAAAGAAGTAGACTGGGTCATTTTGCATAAAGCCAAATGCAAACCATACCAGCCCTTGAACAATGGCCACAGAAATGGACATATATGTGACGCCTAAGAAAACGAGGGAAAACAAGAAGTAGTTTTCATTAACAAGAGCAAAGTATCCCAAGGGTACCAGAGCCCAGCCAAGAGAGTCATACTTGAGGGCTTCCACGGCAAGGTAATAAAAAGTTACGCTCACAAACATGAGCCCCATGATGGTAAAAATTCTCCATTGTGCAATTGAGTCAGTTAACCAAAGACTAAGTGAAAGGGTCGCAATAAGCATTCCCAACCATGGAATAATCACTTCTGCATACCTGTGTATTTTCATAGATATTCTAGTGATTTGAAATTGACTGACGAGCTCTGCACCTAACCCCAAATCGTAGGCATATCCATAACGCCCGTATTTTTCGACCCAAGCATCATAGGACCTGTGCCAGCTTTGATTGAATGATTTGTGAGCCGAAAACCGTGAGTAATTTCCAATTGTGCCGCGAAAGACAGGTATCATAGACTGTACAAATTGAAAAAGTCGATAGGCGCCAGTAAATGGAATGACCAGCGGCCCAATGAATCCTCCGATGAATGAGCGTCGGACTAGATCACGCGACTTTTTACTTATTCTTATTTTCTTTATTAGTTGTTTTAAAGACAATGAATCACAAATTCCTATATATTATTTCATCAACATCACTGGAATATTACTTACACTAGAAAGAGAATTGAAATTCAATTATGGTGGCCATGATACGTAGAATCAGACTTCAGGCTATAAAGACTCAATTAATGACTTGCTATGTGCTGTCCTATTTGAGGGTGCTATTCGTAGCAATAGCCGATATTACTGATCCAGACCCAATGCAGAAGATTCTAGATCATATTGCAGCACAACCACCACTGATTGATACTGTTAAAGCAAGTCAACCCTTAACCACCATTCTCTTATATTTCTTATTCTCCATATACCTCTTATTCTCCATATACCTCTTATTCTCCATATACCTCTTATCTCGCCGATAAGCATTAGCCTCTTAATACATCCAACTTCGTGCCGAAATGGAATGGGCCGAGTATCATCCTCCCGCAAAAGTCGTCCGGATTCTCAGTCGGATAATCAATACGGAACGATTTCCAATTAACCAGTCCAAGGCTCGGTGGAGCGAATTTTAGTAGATTCATTACGAAAGCGGGCTAAAAAAGATGGGTTCCGGCAATACAAGCATTTCCGATGAATCCAGGATACTCTGAAACAAGGTGCGCCCCGTCTTCGTTTTCCCCTTCACCAAAAGCGGTTTGTCCAACCACAAATGTCTCGTTCTCAGCTTCTCTCAGCAGATATGTGATACTCCAGAATGACGCTCACCTCAAACCCGTAACGAGGTACTCTTGGGACGTTTCATTATGCTTTTACTTTCTCTGACTTCCCAGGTGAGACGGGGGGGAACAAGCGACGCCTGCACATCCGATCCTTTCAAAATCAGGTCGTATTGATCTTCTTCTTCCGCATCGTCCCAATCTGTCCATTTTGGCTTTTCGCTTTTAAAGCGGTTCAAAACCAGGATAAAAAGCGCATTAGTCAGATCTTTCAGCTGTCTCAAATTGCGAAGGCGTTTGATCATGCGCCAAGCAACTTGGGGTCTGATGTAGAACTTCCGAAAGGAGTAACGCTCAAAGGCCAATACCTCTTCCTCACTGAGATGATTCAATTTCAATAGCACTCTACTTTGACCGTAGTATTTAAATTCTTGATGAACCAGACGCTTCTCGGCCAGAGCCTGGCGATAGAGTTGAGTGCCAGGATACGGGGTAAGCAAGCTAAGCTGAAAATAGTCCACATCCAATTCCATGGCGAAATTTAGCGTCTCATGCATGGTCTCCAACGTTTCTTCCTGGTGCCCAATAATAAAACCGGCGCGCACCTCTATGCCGTGGCGGTGCGCCATATCCACCACTGTCTTATAGTTCTCTTTTTTGATCGGCTTACCCATCAATTTCGCCAACTTATCACTGCCTGTTTCAATGCCGATCATCACCTGATGGCAGCCAGCACTTTTCAACGCCGCTGCCATTTTTTCGTTAAAGCAATCACCTCTAGCATAACAGGAAAAAGTGATATTAAGCTTTGCCTGAGCCATTAGCTCGCACAATTCCAGCACCATTTTTTTGTTAGCAGTGAATGTGTCGTCAAAGAACTGAATCTGGCGAATGCCGTAGGAGTCATGCAAGTGTTTGATCTGCTCAAATACATTTTGAGCAGATCGACCCCGCAAGCCCGTGTTGGCAGAGTTACAAAATGTGCATTTTCCAGGACAGCCCCGCGTTGCAATGATGTTCATGGCGGGAAGATTGCGATAAGAAGACGCCGAAGGGAAATAATTCTTGAAATCAACCATATGGTAGGCAGGCATGGGCAGGCAGTCTAGGTCGGTGAGTAAGGGCCCAATGGGATTGTGAACCACTTTCAGATCTTGGGTTCGGTAACTGGCGCCCGGCACCTCCGACCAAGCTTTGCCGGAGACAAGATCAATCATAGGGCGTTCGCCATCTCCTCGAATCACAAGGTCCACCGCTGAGTTTCGCAGCATCAACTCTGGGTAAAGCTCGGGGTGAACGCCGCCCAATGCAATCGTACAATCCGGCACGACTTCTTTAACAAGTTTAGCAATACAATGGCTGCTGACCACCATCGAAGAGAGCACCGTAAGACCCACATAACGTGGTTGGTATTCCTGTAAACGTTCTCGCAATTCATCAGAATCAATACGCTCAGCGTTGACATCGATGATTCGAACCGAATAACCTTCCCGCTCCAGGCAGGCTGCAATAGTAAGCAAGCCAAGAGGCGGCAGACAGTTCGTGAGGAACGCCCGGCCGTAAAGTACGGTCCATGGGGGGTAAATCAAGACGCAATCAACGCGCTTTCCCTGTTGTTCTATTCCGCCAGCTGCTTGCAAATCACAGACTCCTTAATTAATTAATAAATACTTACGATCTCTGGCGAGAGCACTTTTCGAGAACGTATGGTTTAATTTGCTAGATAAATTACATTGGCTCGGTTGTGGTTAGCGATATTTCTCATTACCTATCATGCTACCTTTCAAGAATGCAACGCACAATACCCGTTAAGTCACGTCAGCGTCAAGCAAGTCAACCCTAACCACCATCCTTAAACTAGACGGTAAAGTTACCCTACCCAACCAGGAAAACTGTTCTTTGAATCCACTCACTACAACAGGAATTCCGCTGCCAGATCTGAGGACAACGCCTTTTGAACAATCTTTCATTTCAAAAATATAAATGAGCCGACTTACAGAACTCTTATCTGAGGTTCAGATTTCCCTTCAACAAATACGCTCTCATATTTAATTGGACCCAATTCAATGAATGCTAAGAAGAAGAATAAGTGCTTCATTCGTCTCATCTTCGTTCCCCTTAGGCTCACTACGATGAGCCAGAAATCCTCCGTTATGCAACCCCCTCAATTATACCATGGTGCTGTCGTTAGACAAGCTAAACAGATTTGAGACGGTACGCTGTTCGAAGCCGTCCGCAAGACTCTGGAGAAGGTCGAGAGACACCGGGACCGCACCCTGAAACGATGTAGAAACATCATAATCATAACAATGCCCACATGGATCCATGAACGGATTGTTCCAGGCTGCCAGGGTATAAGCCCGAAGCTACCGCAACACTTAGAGCTTCATCACCATGATTTACTTGATAAACACCCAGCTCGCGGATATATTCAAAGTCAAATGAAACGTTGAAGAGCCAGTATTTAGTGATATGAAAATGAAGATTTTCGGTAGTTTATATTAAATTAGGAGAAGTATATTGTCCCAAGTTGATTTCTGGAGCAAGAATCCTTGCGGAGTGGACGGAGGTTTTTCGCAGATTATTAAACAACGATACCGCATGGAGCCTTGGTTACCTCAGGAACTGAGGACCATCCCATCCGGCTTGGGAAAATATCTTGAGGTCGGTTGTGGGCAAGGTACCGATAGTTTTTATATTTGTTCACAGCTGGACAAAGATGACCAATACATTTCTGTCGACTATTCGACGGAAAGCGTCAAATTAGCTGCTAGTTATGTCGACGAAGCGAAGGAGTATTTGAACTTAAATATTATTCCATCCTTTTCCAAAGGAGACGCGCTAGGATTGAACTTCGGCGAGGAAGAGTTCGATTTTGTTTATTCCATGGGTGTTATTCACCACACTCCTAATCCCCAACAAGCAATTGATGAGGTGTTTCGGGTTTTAAAACCCGGAGGCAAAGCGAAGATTTTCCTGTACAGGCGAAATTCCTTGAAAGTTGGGGTAGCAAAGCTGCTTCGCTTTTTTCAATTGCTCGCTGACAAAAGCTTGTCACAGGAACGGTGCATTTACAATCTGATGAACAAAAAAAAATCAGGCTTTTTTGGCTCTATGTTTTTGGAATGTTTTGGGGTTCCATGGATGGAGTGCTACTCGGAAAAAGAGCTTCGCGCCATGTTTAAGAACTTTAGTTTCCTAGATATCCAGCCATACGGTTTCAATCTGCCTAGAGTACCCAGTAATGAAATTAATGGGTTTAACAGGTTCGGTTATTTTTACATGATCGATGCCAGTAAATAGACTGCGCTGGTCCTGAAAAATCTGACAGGGTGTCAAGGTGTATTCCGTCGAAAAATTGAGGAATGCAAGATGACGACACGGCGACGGTTTATGAGATATTTCAAAGTCAAGTTCGCGCTTGAGGCGACAAGGCTATTCAGGAGATTGCGACCAGATACAAGGTGCACTCAAACCAGGTGAGTACTTGGCAGCATCAGGCGATGGTCAAGCGCTGTTCCAGATCTAGTCTCAGTCATGGAATGGCAACCCGCCATTTCCTCGCAAGGGGCTTTTCGAATACCATGGATGCCTCCTTCTTCGTCAAGATACTTTTTGAAGCGTTGGATCGATACGGAAAACGCAGATATTCAACACTGACCAAGAAGCCAGTTCACCATCTTTGACTTCTCCGCCGTTCTTATAACCGCCGAGATCACGATCTCCATCGATAGTTGAGGCAGGCATAAAGTCAACATCTTCATCGAACGCCTGTGGCGCTCCCTCAATTATGTATCCAACAACCTTCATGAATTGACCGGCGACTTTGTCGCCGGAAAGGTGATCGGTGAGTAGATCGACTTCTACAATACTGAACGGCCGCATTCGGCCTTTGACGGAAAAACTCCGGCGTAAGCCTGCGGCGCGTACAAGCCTATGGATATGATGGACAGGCCTGACAGCCTTCAAACAGCAACAAGATGTGATGAACGGATGTTTGGTAGAGTCAGTAGGCTAGTAGATCAATGGCCAGTCTGACATTGATCATTCTCTGTCGAAAAGCTACTACCCCCACTAGTTTTGTTTTAAAAACACCTATGAAGATACCTTGTTTCTCTCGGCAAAACTGACTTTATAATTCCAATTCTCACGCGGTTGGTTATATCAGCTATTAAACGCAGAACAGCCCTGCGTGAGTTCACCCTTTCCTGTCGGGTGTTTCTTTGAGCTCTCTATGTAAAAACCATATCTCCCGCAAGATAGCGCTTTGTTGCATCGATAATATACCAATACCACTAAGTAACACTGAGAGAATAAAAGTTGAGAATGAAAGTATGAGAAGATAAATTGAATCTTGGCCAGAGAAAAGATTTACAATACCCCATGTTAAAAACGCCATAGATAGCAGGAACGAAAACAGACTAACAATAAAGAGATATCTGAACGGGCGACCACCAATACCAAACACAAGGTGAGAAAAAATAATTTTCTTTATGTTGCTTGATGAATTTCTTTTTGGGGCGTCGGCTTTAGCTAAGCGTTCATCCTGCCAAGTCAATGTAGCAGGAATTTCTCCTATCTTTAAGCCAAGAGCATGCGCCTTAGTAATAACATCGAGGTGAAATTCTTTGCCTACTTCATTGGTAGGTAGGTTCTTTATCGCGGCTGCTCTATATCCTCTGGTCATGCCCGTAAACATAGTAATTTTCTTTGTTATCATAAATCCTAAAAATACGTTACCTATTTTTGAAAAAAATACGCGTTTAAAAGGAACGTTTACATATCCATTCTTTAAAAGATTGGGTGAAGCAATGACCATGTCTAAGTATTTATGTTTATCCAGCTCTGCGGTAAGCCTGAGGACAATATCATCCCCCCATGAACAATCAATTTCTGTGGTGATAATAATATCATCTTGTGCTGCATCGATTCCTTTTCTTAAGGCATGCCCTCTGCCCTGGTTATTGGCATAAGTAACAACTTTAACCCTTTGATCACGACTGGCTTTTTCAGTGGCAATACTAAGCGATGTATCTAGTGATCCATCGTTTACTAAAATTAGCTCCCACTCTTCCTCAAGGCTTTGCAAATTGGCAATCATAAGATCAATCGCTTTAGCTAAGATAATTTCTTCGTTATAAAATGGGCAGACAACTGAAACCATATTCGGCTCCTCAATGATGTTTTAAAGTTTCCCAGTTTTTTGCTGGTTTATTTTATGGTCTTTCCGCATTGGCTGCGATATTTTATAGCATCATCAACTCAGTATATTTTAGTAAAACAGACGAATGAGAAATGATGCTAATCAAAAAACCAAGCGTTAACTTCAACAGTTATCAAACATTCGAGTTGATGAAAAAATAGCGACTGTAATACATGCAATACCGAGTATACAGACGTCAGAAATAATTTCGCCAAGTGTTATCGGAAATTTAAACGATACTTCAAGTTTAGCAACAATATACATAACTATGGTCATGGCGATGACATAAGAAACAATTGCTAAAAATGTTAGAGGATCCTTAGCAATGGTACTTAATTTATTGATAAAGTCCCGAATATTTAAAGATGCAGTCGTATGGTTATTCCTACCCATTTTTACTAAATGCATCCCAAATGCACCACTTAGCCACATTAAAAAGATAAATATTTAATTAAAGTTATAACCCTGATATTAACAATATATGAATTTTGAAGTAAAAATATAGCCCTTGGTTTTCACCTCGATTGCAAGTACCAACTGTAATGGACAATCAAGAAACAAGCACCGTTTTCAAAGTTTTGAATCATGGTCTCCCCCTCTAATAGAGGTTATAGACTCTTTCGCACGGTCAGGTGCCGGTAGCCGCGGTGTTTTCACCGTCGACGAAAGTCCGAAACCAGAGTTCAAGCGTCATTAAGCTAAAGACCTGTTTAGCAAGAATGAACTCCTTATGGTGTATTGCACCAAGCAACTGCGCAATAGCTTCAGGACGAAAGATACCGCGTCTGCGCACGGATTGTTCGCCCAATAAGTCATTCATCATTTCGATGCAATTGGAATCCTGAAAATAATTTTCCATGGGAACATAGAAGGGCATTTTTTTGCGATTGGCAGTGACTTTCGGTAGTAGTCGTTTAGCGACTTTTCGCAGTAGATATTTACCACTAAGGTTGTTGAGTTTCATGTTGCGAGGCAGGCTAAAGGCAAACTCAACAAGTTCATGATCTAGGAAGGGAACCCGGGCTTCGATGCCACTAGCCATCGACATACGATCTGCTCGGGCGAGCATATTGTTCGGCAGCCAATGACCAAATTGCAGACGCAGGATCTGATCGAAGGAGGGGTCGAGCAAGTCGGTCGGCGCTGTCCAGAGTACCGATTTTGCCTGCAACTGAGCCTCAAACTCAGGTGTAAACAGGGTCTGCATATCTCTATTATCAAACAACGAGATCAGATGCCGATAACCCGCATCCTGATCCCCGGTATTAATCACATCGAGATAATCGAGGGCCTTCTGTTTCCCACGGCCACCAAGATAAGCAGGGTATTGAAACGCTAGATTCAGAAGCTGCGGTGGACATGCCTGTAGCAATGGGCGTACCAGCCAATCGCGAATGGGCCCAGGTACTAGCTTATGGTAAATCTGGGCCGCCCAAAGTACCTTGTGAAATAGGTAACCGCCGAAGATTTCATCAGCACCTTCGCCAGTAAGAATCACAGTGACTTCTTTTTTCGCTTCGCGGGCCAGTTTATACATGGGAAGATTAATTGCATCACCGAGTGGCTCACCCGAATGATACACGAGCTCGGGAAGCAGACTAATATCTTGAGCGCTGAACATAAGCTCTTGGTGGTCACAACCCAGCAGTTCCGCTGTGGCAGCAGCTTGCGAGAGTTCGTCATGTTCATAGTCGAAGCCCACCGAGAAAGTTTTCACCTGTGTGTTAGATATTTTCGACATCAATGCAACGATAAGACCCGAATCGAGTCCGCCTGATAGATACGCACCGAATTTAACATCGGCGATTAGGCGCCGGGATACACTACGTTCTAATAATTGCTCAAGTTCTTCGAGATTGGACTGCTCACTGTGGTGCCCGCCAAGCCCGGGCGAAGGGAGTGACCAATAACGGCTGATCTCACAGTTACCGTCGCGGTAGCGCATGAAATGTCCCGGAGGTAAATGTTGGATTGCACTAAACATACTCTGTTGCCCGGGTACGTAGCGCAAGGCTAAATAATCACGCACCGCATGTGGGTTGATATCCCGCGACCAATCAGGGTATTGAAGCAGAGCCTTTGGGTCAGAGGCGAACAGGAGGCGACCGGGCAGTTCGAGATAGCAAAGAGGTTTGATACCAATACGATCGCGAGCGAGAAAAAGCTCTCGGCGCTTCCGATCAAAGATCGCAAATGCGAACATACCATTGAGCTTCTTCAGTGATGAAGCTCCTTCCTGTTGATAAAGACGGAGTAATACTTCGGTATCCGATAAGGTTTCGAAGCGCACGCCTTTTGATACCAACTCGTCACGCAATTCCTTGAAATTGTAGATTTCGCCATTGAAGACAATCACCAGTGAACCGTCCGTTGTTTCCATTGGTTGATGGCCGCCGGCAAGATCGATGATACTCAGCCGACGATGCCCGAGTGCCACATCGGCATCGCGGAACAGGCCGGCGTCGTCTGGCCCTCGATGTTCGAGTGTGTTATTCATACGCTCGATCAGTTGTGAGTCATAGATACCCATGTGTCCGCAGATCCCACACATCTTAATTCTCCTCGCTGCTCAGCTTAGCAATTCTAGTGCGCGTAACACCAGTGGTGAGAGCGTCCAGCTCGATAATTTCTCCGACTCCATTCATATCGCCAGTACTCAGCTCATTGGGAATGTAGTAGCGCGATGAGCCCATGTGAATAGTGGTGAAGAGGTCTGCCTGAATTAGCTCGGCCACACTAACATTGGGTCCGGCCCGTAGAGAATCTACAATTTTAATGCCATCATCATTGAGTTCGATGTGGCGTTCGAAGTACATATCAAGGTCTTTTTTACGATAGATTAAAAACTTTACTAATAGTGCTTTTATCCAATAGGCCGGTCGACGAAAACGACCCAGTGTTAAGTTAAAAATCCGAAACGCGAGAAAACGGTAGGGGGTCATAACTTGCCGCGACAATTGATAAAAACTTCCATTGAGGGTGATCGTGTCCTCCGCCACGGCAACCTTGCGACCTTTTACGGACCACTGCGATGACAGGATCTGACCAGATCTGAGTTTGCCGATGTAACCGCAGTCACTAAGTACGAGCTTACAACGGCTGCGGTCGAAGAGTTTCAGGACGCCACCCTTGTTGACGCCCAAATATAAGTCGTAGCGCGCTTTGCGAATTTTTAGTAGTCCCGCTGCCGGAAAGTAATGGACGCCGGATTCTGGAGATGGCTGCTTATGGTCAAGCCTGCGACCTTCATTAGTGCTGGCGCCGCAGTATGCGAAGACACAATTGTTTAGTAGTGGAAAATAATTGTAGATATCGACGCTACCCAAGCCAGCGGCGGAATGAGTTTTAACAACAGGTAGCATGGTATCAGCGATCCAACTTGCTGTGGGGCTGCGATCGGCCATCATCTCGAATGCAGCGGGATAATAAGTTTGCGTGTTACGACTAGTGTATTCACCGCCGACTGAAAGGTCGGGGTGAATAAAATGGGCAAGGAACCTGAAAGATTTATCAAGGGAAGACAGCAGGCGTTCATCACCGCTTAACTCGAGGTAACGTGCAAGATAAAAGCTGCCGTGTGTTTGATAACCCGGATCGGCTCCTCCATATTCGTCGTACCAACCTTCGTCCGATTGATGGTCGAGAATATTTTGCAGGAAGTAACGGGCGCGTGCTTCAAAGCGCTGCTCGCCTGTGATCTGATAGGCATGATAAAGTGCAGTTGCTGCAACGGCCAGATGGTTCGAGAGAAAGCCGTGGTTTTCATCATTGACCATTAACCAATCGCCCGCGAGTGTCAGAGAATTGCGAAATCGTAATGCGGTGGTACCCGGCAAGTCCTTTTCTACGAAACGATAGGCTTCGGAAACGTAAAAAGAAGTAAAGCCTGTAGCCGCGAGTGAGCTTTCGAAGGGATAGGCTTCGTCGAAATCTCCAGACGACCGTTGAATATCACACCAATATTCAAAGCCTCCTGCAATCCATTGTAGCAAGCGCGGATTGCGATGAAGTTCATTGCCCTCAAAATCGGTTGCGTACATAAATGCAAGAAAACAGAGACCTTCCTGGAAGCGAGCATCAGGGTAGTCAACGAACTTCCATGACCAAAAAGTGCGATCCATGCAGCCGCGAGTTGGGCTATAACGTTCACGATCCATCAAGCTAAGGACACGCGGCAACTGTTGGCGAATGGCGTTGAGATAGATCTGCGATGCATTTTTGGAATCAGCCACTGATCACTTCCAGTAGAACTTTATGTTGAATAGACGCCTCAAGACGAGAGAGCGGACGACATTGCTTATCTGAACGATTAATTAAGCGTCCTAGCTCTGGCATTTTTTTCATAATCTGTTGGCAGACCTTCATCTCTTGATGACCTTGAAGAACATCACGCATACTCGACCATCGCACTGAGTTTATTTTGGGTCTAACGTAGGCGATGTTTAAGTTAAAGTATTTAATAATATTCTGAATTCAATTTTTGTATGTGCAACTCTTAACGTTTAGATCATCTGTGCCAAATCTTTTGACGGCGTACAGTTTTAAAAATATAATTTACTATTAATATGACGCCAAATATATTGTCCTTAGCACTAATTGTGGGTAGCAGAAAATCAGGGAGTATATAATTCATTCAAATACCCGTAATCTCTAAGTGTCACATGGGCTTCCTGTTCAAACTGCTCAACTACACTTTTAGAGAGTCCCCTGCGCCAGCGGCCAATAGAAGTAGGCTGCAAACCAAGCTGCAGTTGTTTAGCTGATAAATGACCGTGTGAGTTACGAAAGAGTGGTTGATCTACTTCAGTAAAATTAATCATTCTTTCGTCTAAATCTAATTCAGCCATATCCATAATCGATTTTAAAACCTTCCTAGGTTCATTCACTAATTCCTCATAACGAACTAAACAGCCTAAGGCTTTTGAAATTCGAAGGAATGAAGAGAATTTTTCAAGATCTTCGCTCCACTCCTTGGCAAAAGCACGCGGCTCCGTCTCAAAGTTGCCAACATCCATGCGACTATCTAAAATATCTCGACCATCCCGCAACATCATTAAATAAATGGCTTTAGGAAAATAGTTAAAGATTTTAAAGGGATCTGAACGTAATTTGCTACCAAAGAATTTTGCTCCCTTTTTTTTTGCTTGTTCTCGTAATAGAGATTCAATAAATAAAATACGATTGTGAAAAGATGTAAAATCCTGATATTGATTATGCCCATTTTTTAATGCAACTAAAATATTGTCTGGCTCGATACCTGAACGTCTTGCTCTAGCAACAAAGGTCCGAAAGTTGCCCTTGGGCAGAGATTTTAGCCAACCCTCATTGTCTTTTACTTGTGTCTTATCCAATTGTGCAATTAAGTTACTTATTCCATAGGCATTACCATCGTCATCTTCCAAAAGTTTAGGAAAAAGTTCATAACCCATACTTATTTGATGATGTGAATTCAACATTGTTGCTAATAGAGTGCCTCCGGTTCGTGGCCTAGGTAAAATGATAAATTTATACTCCATTAGTATTCTTGCTTCTGCGCTACTATAAACCAATAGTTAGATATAAATTCACTTTGCACCTTGCCAGGCCAACTACTCATTAAGCCTGAAATAGATTCATCATCAAATGACCATAGTTTTGTAGATAAAGATAATGGAGTGTCGCAATTAAGGTTTAAATCAGCCCTCCATATTGGACGGTCTTCTGGCCTGAACATACCTCCTCGTTCAGGATGACTAGCCGCAGCTGCTCCTATCAATAAAACACCTCCGGGCGATAAAACCTTTGCTGAATTTCTTATTGCAACATCAGGTTTAGAAAAATAAGGCAAACCATTAAGTAAAACAGTTATAAATTTTCTATCCAGTTGTATTGAATCATCGCAGAAATTCATAACAAGTTCAGGCTCGCGATCAGGGTCTATATCTAATTCAATAAGTTCACTTCCCTCAGGCAGGAATTGGTACGTTTCATGTTTTTGTTCAAGTGGCATAGCTCCCACATTCAGTGTTGGACCTTGTTTAGCGAAGACCGACATTAAATGCCACCATATTACCCGTGGGTCGCCCTCTTCCCAAGGATAAATACGTAAAAATTCACTGCGACGCTCACTTCGAAGCGTTTTTATTTTATTTATTATTTTATTATCAAATTTAAATTTGGAACTCAATTTTTTATATGGATCTGCGAAACCTAAACGTTCACCTGTTCTTTGATGAAATCGACCATACCACCATGCCACTTGACGCTCATGAATATTTAGTTCTTTGTTAGAAACAATTTTGTTATTAACAACGTCAATATCAGGAACCAAATCAGTGGTATCTGACAAAGCATTAATGTCTGACCCATTTGGATAATTTCCATACTTTAATGGGTGACAGCGCATAAATATTGAACCATCATTAGGTTTTACTTGTTCAACAAAAGCTTTCAATGGCTCTGGTCGTGCAGAAAATCCACCATCACTAAAGGTTTTCTTAAAAGAAGACCATAATTCAGATGCAAAGGGTCTATCTACACAAATAACATCAGCTTCATCAGGTATTTTTACTGTATTATTCAAGACATTACCTCCATGGTGAGTCAACGTGCGAATATCAAAATAAGCGCGAAGAGCTGTTACATCATGGATTATATTTTTAGATGCTTGATTGCGTTCTTCTTCGGTAAGATTTTCTGGTAAATAACCTGCTATATTTGTCAATGCATTATTATGATAACCAAAGGTCCAGCCCTTAGATTCCAAATCACGTAGGTAGTTTATATCAAGATCCTCAATATCATATTCATACCAATACTTAGCTTTTCTATGCAGCATTACATTGCCAACAATCCCGAGCTCATCGCATAGACTGGCCACATGATGAAAAGAGTTAGGCCCTGCATCGATATCAAATTGAAGAAGGACGCAATTTGAAAAATCATCTACACGTTTATCTAAAATATCATGCCATGTAATAAACCTATATTTCTTGGATTTTAAAGCAGATATGCAGTCTGAAAAGTATAATAGAGGATCAGTATAATACTCTGGTAGTTCGTTATATAATGACGTAGCACCTTCAAAAACAGGGATAGGAAACCACTTTATTTTTTTTTCGTTATTCGCGTAGCCTGGCAATATCCATGGATTATGTAAACTAAGCACCCCAGATGATGTTCTTTCTATAGCGCAATCGAAACGGTGTTCTGCCTCCCGATTTGTCTGCACCAATTCGTTATGCTCTTGCGATAGCGGTAAAATTTTACCCCTTATCGAGTTTGAACGTATAAGTGCGCCTTCCTTTACAATTGGTGAACGTGCAACAATGATAAAATCACCTGTAAATTTTGCGTCAGGCGTGATTAAGACTGGATTCTGCTTCCATAATAGTTTCGCAATATTTTTATTTACATCATTCGGATCTTGTATAAACAGAATTTCCAGCGGAATATTACAAGGATTAAATACTGAAACATAAATTTTTTCACCCTGAAGAAATACGCTACCTGGGCGAGAATATAAAATATATGGCTTGTAGTTCTCACCAATTATTTTTTTATTATTATTTTTTAATTTAGATATTTTATTTTTATTAACTGCTAGCTCCCTAACATAATGCCAATATGTCTTCAGAGTCTTCTTCACCCTTTTTGAATATATTTTATTAATTATTTTTTTAATCATATTAAATAACGACAATTTCATTTCATTATTAGCATAAAGTATTGCCATAACTATCAGCTATAGCTCCTGCGTAGACTGTATTGACGAATATACAGTTGTCTATATTATAGTAATGCGTGGATAGCAAGAATATTCATGGCTTCATCTAATTAGCTGTAATTAATTATTTCAGTGGAAGGGTTTCATTATGAAACCCTTTTTTATTATACTGAAATTAATTTCAGTTAATTTCTTTTAGATACGTATAAAATTCATCTTTAATATCTGGGTCTTTAAGAGCAAATTGCACTGAAGCCTGCATATAGCCCAATTTCGAGCCGCAATCATAGCGCGTCCCTTCAAATTCATAGGCAAAAACGGATTCCTTTTTAAGGAGCAGGCTAATGGCATCAGTTAGCTGAATTTCGTTTCCTTCTCCTCTGGGAGTTTGTTCAAGGCAATTAAATATTTCAGGGCTTAATACATACCGCCCAACAACAGCTAGTGTTGATGGTGCCAGATCCGGTTCAGGTTTTTCGACAATACTGTTTATTTTAGATAATGACTTATCATCGTTTGGTTCAGTTTCTACGATTCCATATTTCGATGTATCTTCCTTCGGGACATCTTGCACAGCAATGATACTACTGTTCTCTTGTTGATACTTACCGATCATCTGCTTCACAGCACCCCTGCCACCATCATCGATCAAATCATCTGGTAGTATCACAGCGAATGGCTCATCACCAATCACTGGTTTAGCACACAACACAGCATGACCTAAACCTAATGGCTCAGCTTGTCTGATATAAATACAGGTAACACCTTTTGGAATAATACTTCGAACAATTTCAAGTTGCTCAGCTTTTCCTTTTTTTTCAAGCTCCGTCTCAAGTTCATAGGCCTTATCAAAATGATCAGTAATTGATCGTTTTGTTCTTCCGGTTATAAAAATAAGCTCTGTGATTCCTGCTACGATAGCTTCTTCCACTGCATACTGAATTAAAGGTTTATCAACAATGGGCAACATTTCCTTAGGATTGGCCTTTGTTGCAGGTAGAAAACGCGTACCCATTCCGGCCACCGGGAATACAGCTTTAGTTACTTTATTCATGCTTTTATTTGATTGAATGAAATAACATTATCTTGTAGTTTTTCTACGAATGGTACTAAATCTCTTAATAATGCTTTTTGTTTATCATTATCAAAATCATCTAATGAATTAATAATTTCGCCTATTTTCGCATCCAAATCTTTCAAATTTGTTACCGAATGCTTAGCCAATAAGATTTTATTATGTGATGTTTTTTCTCTAATTTCATTTGCATAAAATAGTTCTTCATACATTTTCTCCCCGGGTCGTAAACCAGAGTACTCAATCTGTATATCCTTATTTGGCACTAGTCCTGATAGACGTATCATTTGTTCGGCAAGATAATTTATTTTTACAGGTTCACCCATATCCAAGACATATATCTCACCTCCCAAACCCATCTTGCTCGCTTGCAAAATGAGTTGACTTGCTTCTCGAATAGTCATGAAATAGCGAGTGACCTCGGGATGAGTAACTGTAATTGGACCACCGGATTTTATTTGCTCTCTAAAAAGAGGTACTACACTGCCATCCGAATCTAGAACGTTGCCAAACCGAACAGTAATAAAATTAGTCTTACTTATCTTGTTTATCAGCTCTATGTATAATTCACCTATACGTTTTGTAGCGCCCAAAACATTAGTTGGATTCACAGCCTTATCTGTTGATATTAGAATAAATCGGTTGCAATTGTATTTGCTTGCAATATCAGCAACGTTTTTTGTACCTGAAATATTATTTCGTATTGCTTCTCTCGCATCTCTTTCCAGGATAGGTACATGCTTATAAGCTGCAGCATGAAATATTACTTCAGGGGAAAATTTGTTAAATACATTATCTACTTTATCGATATCACAAAGATCACCCAATATATATTCTATTGATATATTTGAATTTGATAGCGCCTGTTCGATTTTATATAAATTAAA
>Ga0209630_10001233_pt1 | contig 27893 bp, 34 predicted proteins | sample COG_01_FD_184745 | JGI IMG/M metagenome (GOLD analysis project Ga0209630, IMG submission 184745) | Pelagic Microbial community sample from North Sea - COGITO 998_met_01 (SPAdes) (version 2) | ecosystem: Environmental > Aquatic > Marine > Neritic zone/Coastal water | place: Helgoland, sampling... | reverse complement strand
AGTAGGCGAATCTACGGCAATGTATGACAATTTTAAAGAGGATTTACTATCTTTATTGAATAATGGGTTAATGGATGGGTTAGATATAGATTGGGAATATCCTGGTAGACCACCCATTGCGTCTATGTGTAAAGATATGGATCAAACAAGACGAGAATGTAAAGTAAGTGAACCAAGTCAAATAGGACCGTGTACTACTGAATCTGGACCTGAATGTGTTAGTTTTTCATATACTGAATCTGAACTTATAAGTTCACGCTGTGTAGATGAAAACAATACTAAAGAGACATATAGATTACCTGAAAGTACACCAACAGGAGACGATCTTAAATATACTAAACCAATACATTTTCAGGCATTTATTGAAAAAATTAGAACAGATTCTTTAACACCAGAACTAAGTATCGCAATGGCTGGTGCGCCATGGGGATTACATTGGTATGTCAATACAGTAGTTGAGTTAATAAAAGCAAATCATTTAGATTTTGTTAATATAATGGCATACGATTATAATGGGTTCTGGGGGAATGGACAAGTAAGTGGGTTTTTATCAAATTTCACAAATATGGATATAATGGACAAATGTAAAAATACATTTTGGAGTACATGCGTTAAAGATTCAAAGATTCTATTTGATTCATCCAATGATAATGTATTAAGTGTAAATACAGAACCAACATACTGCCCATTTATATTTTATAATGTATTGAAAGAAAACTCAGACACTACCGACGTACAAAGAGAAAAGATGACAACATATGATGACGCAGGCGCGATAACGGAATACGTATGGTTTGACGGTGATACTCAAAAATCATCTGCTGATTTAACTGGATTCGATAAAAAAGAAAATGGAGAGGATGACCTAGCCGCATTATCTACATGGAGTTCAAGATTAACATTATCAGCACAAACTATGTTACATATGTTTACAGATGTATTTGAAATACCAAAAGACAAACTTGTCCTTGGTCTACCATATTATGGTAGAAACTTTCAATCAAAAAAAGGAACTAGACATTTTGCAGACAATTCATATGGATTATATCAACCATACGAATATGGATCTGCGTATAGTTATTCTGATATACACGAAAAACATTATAAAACAAAGGAAGATGTATATACAATCCCGTTAACATCAGCTGGTGATGGTGGATATACTGAAGATATTGTATACACTACAAATAATATAATAACACATATAACACCCGATATGACAGAAGAAATGATTTCATACAATTCCATAGAATCAATTCAATTTAAAGTTGATTATTTAAAAACAAATAATTTTGGAGGATATATGAGTTGGCATATGTTGTCTGATTATTATGCTGATGCTATCCCAGTTCCATTAAATCCTTCAAGTGAAGTTAATGTTGAAATTGTCGATGATAATATGAAGATTACATTAAATGGTGAATCACCATACAACGCGAATACAAAATATTCACTTGGAATAGGTACATACAAGTTAACTAATATAGGCGGTGCACACGCATTGATGGTTGAAGGTATAACAAATTCTAGTAATATTAGTGTTAGTGGAACAGGAAAAGTAACAACCACGACCCACATGTCAGGTGAGTCTCATTATACTGATACACTTACAATAACTGTGAGTGGTGATTTTGGAACAGCAAGTTTACATTGTGGTCATCACGGTTATATGGGTGGTAAAAATATATTGGTTTATGCGAATCCGTAAATCGTTATATTCTAATATTATTTATTTACCACCCCACTATATAACTAGGATTTCTAGAATTAAATAATCTAACTCCATCGTGATTTACATGTGCGTCTATATAATTACCATATTCTTGAAATAAATATACAGATTGTTTACTCTGTATCGTAACAAATATATAATGATTATGATCCCAACCGGTGTTTTTATCAGTACGTTGAACTATGATCATATTATTGTATATTGTGAATATGAATTTATCGGATGTCTTATTATATTCTAAAATAATATTAGAATATTCTGGAAATGTATGATATAAGTCAATTTCTTTTATTTGTGTTTTACTATTACCAATTTGAATTTTTATAATTATATTATTAGTTATATATGATTTAGTTGATACTATATGTGTATTATATATATACGTAAGTACGTTATACATATCGTATGTTGGACCATCCGTATATTTATCTGGATTATTATCCATAAATGATATAATACACGCTAGTATAATTGGATTATATGCAGTTGTTGCCATAAATGCTTGAAAAATAGATTTATTATTAATACTTACACACGAATAGAATGAATGATTATGTGTTATCATGCTATCAACTGGTACATATGGTACTAAATCAACATCGGCATATACACCACCTTCTATATATAACTTACATAATCGCCATAAGTCGCATTTATGTGCTCCTCTTGTAATTGATTTGAATTTATCACTTATGTGTTGTGAAAAATGTGTATCCATAAATGAAATACAATCTTCATCTAGACTAAACTCAATTCTGTAAGATGGATTTAGTGTTTTCCAAGCATGTAAAACTTCAACTGGTATTAATTTTTTATAAGAAAGATATATTACCTTTGGGATAATGTACATATTATAATATATATATAATAATTTATACATAATGACGGATGTAATAGATATTTATTGATTTTACAATGTCTCGATATTTAGTAGTTGCGACCATACTACTACATTTTTGAAATGTTTATTTTGAACATTCGATAGTCTAAAACAATAAATATTTTAAATTTAGAAGGTGTTACGTGTAGTGATATTGTTATTTTTATATAAAATTGATTTATTTATTTAAATATGATACAATTCAAAGCATTATGAATCTCGAAGAGGTTTTAACTACGTACACGTCCCTCCGCAAGAAGGGTAAATCAGAGAAAGATATTTATCCTATTTTCATATATTGCGACGACCGTATCTTGTCTCGGGTTTTTTCGGTGGAATTTTGTTTAACAAAACAAGATGAGTTTCATTGGGGTACTATACTTGAGTGTCACCCGACACGTAGGTCATTTATCCTCAACTCTGTTTCCCCCGTAACGATGGGAATTATTTATGCGCAGTCAGACAAGTTCAAAATATCATGGCTATCTTGGCGCTCGAACACAAACTGGTGCTACATTGAACTATCTGCCACATTCGTGCGCCTGAATTTATCGATTGACTATATTGACCATAATATATCCAAAGGATGGTGTTTTGATATATTGTCGGGACACCCATCTCTGACACCTGAGTTTGTTAAAAGACACAAGGATAGGGGGTGGTGCTATGGGACTTTATTTGACCTATTTCCGGGTGAATATGACACGAATTTGCTGATTACTACAGAATCTGCGGATTACACGATTAATATCCCTTCGTTTTTTCAGCTTACAGCGTTGTATTATCACCCCCTAGTCCCAAGAGGTCGTAAGAATTATTACAGACCGGGTATGAAACCATATTACAGGGCGGGTATCTTGTCTCATGAAACTCTGATTTCGGACGTATTGGATGGTGTTTATATCAAGCATTTCTAGATATACACTTTTATAAAATTGAATTAATTATTACTATAATAATTAATCAGGTATTATGAACCAAAGCGGGGGACCAAAGGGAAATACATTTAAGTTTTGTTACTCGTGTAACAAAAACAATTGTAGCGATCGTGAATGTGCGTATAATCCCAAATTTAAAAGAGATGACTTCCGTGCTATGTTGGTATATCGTACAAATAAAACACTCCAGCATAAATCACATTCACGATTTGATTACTCTGACCGCGAAGAACAGAAAAGACACAATAGTGCTAAAAAACAAAATCGACGTGGCACGAAAGCTAAGAGTGGTGGGGCATACAACTATGTTATACCCAGGCATGTACCGAAAAAGAAACACGACGTATATCACCAAGAATGTAATATCTGCGTGGATACGCTAGAACCTCGTATGTTCTTGAATATGTGCTATCAGTGTAAAGAAAAGATATGCTATGATTGTTTCTATAAACTCGAATGTTCGACCGGATATTGTAATCATAGTATGGTGTATTTCAGAGTATGTCCGTTTTGTAGGAAACCATATTGAATTATGTTCTTTTATAATAACTTTTTGACGTCTACTTGCAAAGGACGTGTGATACTACACGCGACATCATAGTGTATAAAAATCGACACTATACATAATAGTTATATTAAACTCACGGAGCACCATGAGCACCACACTCGTCATTCTCGTCACTCTGAGCATGGTCGTGCTCATGATCAATTACCAGGCCACCTACAACCGACGGGACTCTCTCGTCATGGGCGTCTGGTTTGGTATGAATTGGCTGATCAGCTTGTACATAGACCAGACCAGCCGAGCCCAAATGCTGGGCTATATGAACGTGGTGGTCGTGGATGGTGTGTGCTTATGGCATATGCATACTAAATAAGCAGGAACTCTACCGCTTGCGTTTGAGCTTATGAGAGGGATTGATATTCCCAACAACTTATAAATTTATGTAAATACCAATTTTACTTGTTTAAAATGATAATATTGAAATTAGTAATCGTATGAACTCTAAGAATAACAACTATTAGCATAATGTCCTTGTTTACCGCATTTGAAACAAGTAATTTGTTTATGAGATGAATTAGTTGCTTTCAGTGTATTGGAGTTTGTATATGTACCACCTCTTACATTATTATATCCTTTTTTGCTGATATATGCCTCTGTGTGTAGTTGTTCAACTTTATCCGCAAAAAATCCCGGACATTTATCAATTACCTTGCCTTTCAACGGGGCAAACTTTTGCGTTACCTTTGAACCATTACCACTGAAATGTTGATTCATCCGTCTGTCAACATTAGTGGTTTTACCAATATAGGTTTTATTATTCTCACAAGACATCTTATATATATATGTTGGTTGGTTTATATTCGATGTAGCCCCTTTTTTTGTTTTATACATTGGAGCACTGGTGCTAGCATATGAAGCCGGTTTACGGATATATTGTCCGTTTTCTGTGTAATACGATTTAGACATTTTAGTAAGTGTTATATATATGTTATATTAAATCAATTTTATATAAAATCGATTTATAATATTTTCACATTATAAAACCTAATATGAGCGACTCCGAGAAAAAAGACTTGACGTACCTTGCTGAAGCAAAGACTGACTATGATAGACGGGTTAGGTTTGGCGAAACAACCGAATACATACATGGTACAATGAAACAAACATATACAATGAAACAAACATATACAATGAAACAAACATATACATCTGATGTATTAACGATTCTATTTCCATATCCTTTCATATTTGATAATATGGAACTTGGTTGGGATCTGGCAATCTTGTTAGATTCTTATGATTTTGTTGAACTATATCGTATGGAAATGGGGTCTCGTAAAATGTATGAATTATATAATATAATTATATCACGACTAGACGGACCGGGATATAAACAACATTGGTTTAGTAATAAAAATATAAAATTTAATGACAACATATTAGACATTAGATATGTACCTCTTGATTACATTTCTCAAAATATTACAGAATACGGGAAAAACACATTAAGAATTAAAAATTGCCCGTTAGGTATTTCAAATAATGTATTATTAAACGAAAATTTTATTACACCTTTGAACATTTAAAACGCCGACCTAATCCAAATATTTTTTAGGTTTTCGCTTTCTTGTTGATGGTCTTTTTACATATTTTTCATTTCTATCATAAGCTCCTTTTATTAGATTTTTATAAATATGTATTGGTATTTCATCTAATATATCTTTTACATTTTTAACTAATTCATCATATGTTAATCCCTTTTTCTTTTGTAATCGTGATTTCAATACATTAAAATATCATTCTATCGCATTTGTATAATGTTGATATGGAACAGCATATAATAAATAATTATCCTTTTTAATTACATATTTTACAAGTTGATTTCTATGACTACTAGCATTATCTAAAATAATTAATTTATCGTTGTATTTTCCATTGATAAACTTGTTAATAAAATCAACCATTCTATTACTATCAATACCTCCTTTTTTATATACCTCATACCCAATAATACCTGTTGAAGAAATAGCAAATATACCAGTATATTTTTTGAATACTTATTGACTTTCCGTTTTAACTACACATCTTTTACCTAATTCTTCATAACATTTTCTTCTAATCATAAATGAGTTTAATGATGTTTCGTCTATACATATAATATCATCTAAGCTATATTGTTTAACTTTACTATAAAAATCTTTGATTTGATTTTTAATTACAATAGGTTTTTTATATCTTGTTTTTGGAACATGTCGTAATCGTGTTTGTTTTAGTGTGATATTTATATCTCTTACAACTCTACCTAAATGAACTCTTGATAATGTTAGATCTGGATATTTAGTTTTTAATTTGGCTAATAATTCATCCATTGTTATAGTTTTATTTTGTTTGAGTTGTTGATTTATGAATGAAATATGACTATTACTAATTTTATAAGATGAATAATTTCTTTTCTTTCGTGTAATATTATTTGTAGATTTATATTTATCAACCCATCTCATTAAACTCCTTTCAGAACAACCGAATATTTTACAGGTTTGCACTTGATTTTTAGAATGAGATAAATAGTATTTAACTGCTGTTAATTTATAATCACTACTTTTATGTATAGGCATTATAATATAATTTAACAATTTATAAAAAATTGATTTAAATTAAATTACTTTAATATACTTAAAGAAATCAATATGTCTTCCGAACAAACAACCAGTCAAACAGAATTTGTTGAACAACCATCTAAACCAAAAAAAATTATTAAAATAAAGTATAAGAAACTTTATCAAGATGAATTGAAACGAAGAAAAAATGCTGAAATTAGTTTAGAAGAAAAAAATAATGAATTAGCTGAACTTAAATTACTTCTTAAATTAAAAGAAAAAGAAATAGAAGATAATAAAGTTAAGTTATTATCTTATACTAATAGTCAAACGGCAAAAAATGGTTATAAAGAAGAAGAGTTGGTTTGTAAAGATCTAAATACTTCATTAATAAAAGAAGCATTTACACCTATGTTAGGTAGTAATTATAATGAATGTAATAGAATTACAGGTAATAAATGTGATATACAATCTGATAATAAGATTTTGAGAGGCCAAGTAAAAAAATATAAAAAAGGTCAATTTCAACAATTAGATAGACATTGGATTTCTAATCTTATTGAAAATATACCTGAATTAAATGAAGCTTCAGAAATACTAAAAGATTTATTTGAATATCCACTTTTACCAAATGGAACACACGTAGATAAATCAAAAATTATAAAAAAATTATGTAATTCTAATTATTCACAAGAAATATTAGATAATTTATTGGATTTGTTAAACAAATATACAAAACAAATATTAGAATATGCATTTTATGGTTCTAGTTTAGAAATACAACCTGAATATTTGTTTGGTGTTGAATATGAAAATACTAAAAGGAATAAAATAGTAGTATTTAAAATTGAAGATGTTATAAAGTATCTAGAAAAATTAAATTTTAAAATATCACCAAAAAAAACAGCTATTTTACTTGGTGATAATAGCACAATATCTTTACAAAGAAAAGGTGGTGATTCTGGAAAAAAATGTAGCAATCAATTACAAATTAAACTTATATTAAGTAATCTTATTGATAAAGTGCCTATATTAGAATATAAGTTATAAATCCTTAATTAGTTCTTCAACAACATTTACAACTATACTATTTCCTAGATAAAATAACATATCTTTTTTATTTGATAAACACTCAAATTTATATGTTTCATTAAACCCAAACATTTTCAATGTTTCAATAACACTCAATGTTCTTATTTTACCATTAAAATCATACAATCCTGTTTTTGCACCTGGTCCCCCAGAAGAAGCACATATAGTGGGTCCACATTTTGTTATATCATATATACGCTCACCTTGTCTTCCTCCTTTTCCTGATTTTATATTAATTAATTTAGACTTCATCATACTTTTTCCACTACATTTTTCTAATTTATATTTTTTAGTATAATCAAAGAAATCGGTAATACTATTATCTATAATAGTTGAAACTGGAACAATTTGATTTTTAATTTCTCTAAATATATATTCTGTATTTTTATTACAAATAATATAAATACGTTGACGTGATTGAGGAGAGTTATAATATCGCGAATCAATTACTTTATAACTAACATTATACCCCCGTGTTTCCAATTCATTTTTAATAATTTTAAATGTATCACCTTTATGAATAGTATGAAGATTTTTAACATTTTCAAGCATTAATGTTTCTGGTTGTTTTTTATCAATTATTTCCAATATTTTATAAAATAGATTACCACGCGTTTTATCTTGGAATCCTTTTTGATTACCAGCAATACTAAATGGTTGACATGGAAAACCTGCACATAATATATCAAAATCAGGCATTGTATCTATATTAATTGTATTAATATCTCCTTCTGGTTTTATTAAATAGTTTTCTTCATATATATTTCTAACACCTTCATTAATATCGCATGCTAAAACACAAGTATATTTAATATTATTTTGAAGAATATTATTTCTATTAAATGCAGTATGAAAAGCACCTAAACCACAAAATAAATCAATGTATTTAATTTCTTTTGGAGGTTGTTGTTCCATTGTGTCTGTGTCTGTATTTACATTTACTTCTTCATTTTCAACAATCAATTTTGTTTTATTATTTAATTCTTTTATTTTTTCTTCTACTGCCTTATCTACAAGTGCCTTAATTTTATCAGCATTATTTTCACAAGGCGTTTTGCGTCTATTATGAGAATCATAGTGAGATTTTTGAGAAAATTCCTTTCCACATCGTTCGCATGAATATTTAACCATTTTCGTTATATATTGTTAATATATTTTTATTTTTAAATCAATTTTTAAATCAATTTTTTTATAAATTAACTTAAAATAACAAATTCTGTTAATTCCTAAATATTAGAAAGTCGGCGTTTTAAATGTTCAAAGGTGTAAAAGACATCTAGATACTAGATATCTTGTCAAAAATAGCCATCGTGATGAATTTATATCTAGATCTATATGGGACTTTAAAATTCTATTGAAGAGATGTATTTGTGACACGGATATTAAATTGAATTTATGTATGGTAATCGAAACAATGGAAGTGAATGTTCCTTCTTATTTTCCTATACGATCGCTTGAATATTTTGTTAAGAAACCAAGAATGAGTTATTTTGTTAATGGAAATGAAGAACAACTTGATGAAAATATGAAATTCAATGAATTGGATACAACTGATATTTTTATTTTATTTTCATAATATAATTGTTGAAATAAAATAATAAATGAATATGCCAATAAAAGGTTTTATATACATACATCTTATTTTGGCGATAGTTTTTATAATAAAATGTCAACTGCGGAGATATGTGAAATTAGCATAAAATATAAATTATAGTAATGGGTATGTTTAATAGTATAAAAGGGTTTTATCAACTATTTCAGTCAACTTATCAAATTATGGTAAATTATTTAGGATATTCTAGGGGGAACGAATTAAACCCGATTGAAATGTGTGGTGCATATCCATTGAGTTTTTTTGCAAATAATATGACGACATTTGATTTAACTATATTTGTAAATAATGTAAATACTCATTGTACGAATCATAACTATTACTTTGGTCAAATTAACCATCTTTATGATAATATTTATAATTATAACCAGTTTTGTTATAGACATGCCAAAATGAAAGTAACCATTCGTAGAAGGATTGTCATTAATAACAATATGAGAATAGTCTTTTATTTATCATTATTTACGAATAATGCAATAATAGATAAGAGAGAATGTCATATAATGTCAACCGATTCTTTTACAATTGATAATTATAATGATACTATATTTAAGATGATGTTCAAAACTCCAACATCATATAGACGACGTGATGAGGATAAGCACTCGTTATATATTGACAATATTACATTACACACAATTATAGAAAAGGATTTATCATTATTTTATAATAATATAAACATTTGGTTATATAATCATGGTTGGTTTAACACATACAAATAGTATTATTAAAATATATAAAATATATTTTATATATATGTCTCTTACAGAAACAAATGATCTTTACAATAAGGTTGATTTATATATATCAACCATAAATGGTCGTACAAATGTTTATACATTAGATAAAAAAGGAGAAAATATTAAACTTCGTATTTATAATAGGGAAGCATCCAATCAAACTTACACTGGATTTACGGAAAGCACAATCATTGGGGTTGTAAAAGATATGGTAAAAAAACATTTCAATCTGACCAATCCTAGTTTACACACCAGAAAGGGGTTTATAACACAATATAGTGATTTACAAATAGATGGATTGTTGATTTCAGGCCGACTAAATCAAAACCCATATATAAATGTGAGAGCATTTGATTTAGAGGATAAATTATAAAGATTATTTTTAACATATTCAAATGATAAATGAATTATATGAAACCGACATTTTTGATTATTGGGACACAGAAATGAGGAACATCAAATGATAAAAAAACACAAGAAAACATCAAATGATAAAAAAACACAAGAAAACATCAAATGATAAAAAAACACAAGAAAACATCAAAATATAAAAATGATAAAAAAACATCAAAAGATATTTTTTCATGAATTTAAACGCATTTATCCTAAAATTATAATTTTAGGATAAATGCGTTTAAACGTGTGTTTTTTTATCATTTGATGTTTTCTTGTGTTTTTTTATCATTTGATGTTTTCTTGTGTTTTTTTATATTTTTATGTTTTCTTGTGTTTTTTTATCATTTGATGTTTTCTTGTGTTTTTTTATCTTTTGATGTTTTCTTGTGTTTTTTTATCATTTTTATGTTTTCTTGTAGTTGATTGTGTAAAAACATTATATAATATAACTAATTAAACCACCCGTCTATCTTCCTCGAAATCATTTCACATTCCTAAATAACAATTTATTAATTTTAATTTTTTGAACATTCAAATTTTTTGAACATTCAATTTTTTTTATAGGTATAGATTATATAATGCCTCTTTCACAAACAACCGGGTCAAGAGCCCAAGTAATGCATGGGACCGCGAAGAAAACCAGTGGTGGGTTAACCAAATCCCAACTCAAATACAATAAACAAGGTAAAATTGTAAGCAAGAAAGCATCAGCACTTGCTAAGAAGAATAATCGCCTAGTAAAAGCAGGGTATACCACACAAAAAGGTGTTTTTGGTAGTGGGAAGATGAGGGGGGGGGTGATCCCCAACGGTGTTCTGGATATCGCCACCATCCTTCTACCCCCTAATGTGATATTTGCTGCAATAGTCGAAGGATATACGGATCTAGATGACCCAAAAATAAGATATGCTGATATGGTGATAGTTCGATATTATAATCAACCCGACAACTATTATGTAATTTATAATTACAAAACCACGTTCAATGAATTGGATCATAGTAAAAACTTATGCGGTAAACAGTTATTGACCGCAATAATTACCGGACAGTATTCCGGTCCTGCTTGTATAGCCAGCCAACTCGAATTTAAATATAAACCACATATTGGTTTATTTGACAATAAAAAAACTAGATTTGATATTGTTATGACTGATTTTATTAGTTGCACGGTATCTAAACCCGATAGTGTTGGTCCATACCAGTATCAACAACAATTAGTAATATGGCAAGATAATTTTCATAAACCAGCATGGCAGAAATTACAACCAAGAACGCATCTAATAATACAAAAAATACGAACTACACGTGTATCCCTATATACCCATACTAGGGCCCTAGCATTCTCCAATGCATGTGACAAGTTTATTACGTGGGTTATAGATAATTATGATAGGTGGTTTAGTATTACTGAAATAACTGTTGCTGCTGCTGTTCGTGCTGCTGCTGTTCGTAGTAACCCTCGTGCTGCTGCTGCTGCTCGTAATGCCCCTCGTGCTACTGCTGCTCGTAATGCTGCTGCTGCTGCTCGTAATGCTGCTGCTGCGGAGGCGGCGGCAAAGGCGGATGCTGCTGCTGCTGATCGTGCTCGTGCTGCTACTGCTGATCGTAAGAGATGGCAAACAATGATAGACCCTTCTTCTGGTAAAACATATTATACCAATCATAATAATAAAACAACTACTTGGAATATGCCAGAAGAAATTAAAACTAAAAGATCTGAATTACTCCAGTATGCAACAGAAACAAAACCAAGACTAAATGCCAACGCGGTAGTAGGGTCACTTGATCTCGATCAAGAGGTGCCCGTCCTTAAAAAAATTATTAATTCATATTAATGTTTTCACAACAACAATATCATACCAACCACTCTAATACCCTTCTCTAATATCCTTTCCCACTGGGAATCTAGGAATTCCACTTGTGCTAAGTCCAAAGAATATAACTGTTAGTTTCTTTCCAATGTATTTTTCACCATTTTTGAATAGGTCAGCGCGTTCTTCCTTTGTTCCCCTGGGTCTGACTGAGAATGTCTGGTTGTCTTTCATTTCACATTCCCATATAACAGTTCCTTTATCGCCACCAGTTCCTTCTGTGAAACCAATGACTTTAAACTCTTCTTCCATAAACTCCTTATATTTCAATAAGTCTTTGCTTCGCTTACCGATTTTATAGGGAGACGCGGGATTTCGAAGCATAACACCTTCGAATCCATCACTTACATATTGGTCGTGTTTTTCTTTGATTTCGACTGATGTTGTAATAGTTTCAGTTTCAAGCAATCGTAGGTGTTTGTATTTCTTTTTACTGAATAGTTTTTGTAGAACACCCATGCGATCTTTATATGACATCTCTAAATTATCTAGAACAACACAATCATAAATATAATAATGAATCATATCAATCTTAGCGAGTTGTTCCAAATCAGTTGGGATTTCTTTTAGTCGAATAATACCAGATAATGTCTGAAACGGAATTTCATCTGTATACATTTCACCATCTAGATATATATTCGTATGTTTTCCCAGTAAATGACCGAGTTCACCCATAATATTTGTGAAAATCTTGAACGGAACCCCTTGCCTGGATTCCATAATAATATCACCACTCTCAAAATGTGACATACAACGAAGTCCATCGAGTTTCCGCTGTAAATAACAAGGAAATGTAACAGGTGGTTTCTTTTTTTCAAGGTCTTTAAATTCGAACTTGTATGCAAGCATGGGTCTAATAACCGTCGAATGACCTTTGGTAATACTTGAAGTCTTCGTACTTCCGGTTGTTTTATCAACAACAAAACTATTAGACTCTATAAATTTCATCAAACTGTCTTTATTGTCAGTATAGCCCCGTTTGTCCCTCTTATCCAAATAACTACGACTTGCGTCTTGAACTGCTTGTTCTAGGAACGTTTTACCACCCTTCGATGTATCGATTAGTTTCTCACGTCGAATCATTTTACCCCCATACATACCATTTTGTGTATTGATATGGACTTTCTCCCCAACGTGTGTAACTTCTATAGACCACTCGTATAGTTTTTTTTTAGCATTTAACTGATACATTGTGTATTTCGTATTTGGAGTTAATTGTGTCATTGTTATGTATTATTAGTAATATTATATTAAATCATTTTTATTTTATGTGAATATAATTAACAGTCTCGTTATAATTAACATATTCGTAATAATATTATCTATGGTATTATTATATGCCTACTTTCATAAACACAAATAAGGAATTCAATGATGGTCCAGCACCAGTATCGTTTAATATGGGAAATGGAGTAATGGGGTCATATGATAATCTCGTTTTATATAATAAAGAGTGTGGTTGGAGAAAACAACCATGTAATGTCCCTCAACTCAATAATCCAGTTATATACCAGGGTCATCAACTACCACTCAAAAATGATGCTGTAACAATGCATTTACCTAAAAAAAGTATGTTTATGTTCCACAAGAATAGATCGCATTTAGCGTGTTGTCCATCAACATACAGTACTAGTTCAGGATGTATATGTACTGATGAACAACAACGTAATTTAGTTGGAGTCAAACGAGGAAATAATAAACATTTCCCAACTGGACCACGTGGGTTTTAGATAATCTTAATCTTATTATGTATATTAATCTTATTATGTATATATAATATATAATGGATATAGAAACTCTCATAACACCTATTGCTCTTAAGCGGGTAGAAAATCACGTTAAAAATAAAACAACCGCAATGGTTCCTTATAAAATATTCGATAAAATTCTTCCTAAAATAAAATATTGTCGTAAGTATTCATATATGACGAATAAATATTATATGTTTACAATGATAGAAGATGTAATAATGGATTGTTGTATAAAAGGTAAATTACGATATGTAAATATATCATCCGATATGGATAAATTAAATAACTTGAAAAAAGATATACCGCTACCACTTAAAATGAAAATATTACATCTTATAGAAAACAGATATATTATATCAAAATTAGATATGTATACATACCCGGTTTATAACACAGGATCTAATTATAAGCATACATATATTTTATATTCAAAAAATATTATATATTTATTATTCGTTATATATATTCAATCAATCGAAAAATACAGTCATCTAAAAGTATTTACATATATATCAAACAATAATGATAATACACTAGAACACTTATATTATAGTATAGTATATAATGTTAAATCAACTAACAAATATTTAAACATATATATTAAAAACACTAATATTGTAAAGATATTGAAGGCAGATTATTCAGACTCAGAACAGAAATATAATGATTATAAGGCAGAGTTAAAAAGATATGATAATATGAAATTAATAAATAAATCAAAGAATGAAAATAGAGCAAATATTAATAAAGCATTGTCTAAAGTATTATATACACAAGCTTTTAAAGAATTTGTTAGAGTAAATTATAATAAGTTGGAAAGATATAAGTTCAATGGTGTATTTTATAGGAATATATGCAATAAAGCAGGTATTTTAAAAGAATATAACGATATGATTAAAAAGGTTGATATGTGTAAATAATTCTGTTATAGTATAATATATATGAATAGTGTAACAGGATTTGTACAAATATTTATTATATTATGTCTTGTTATATATTGGATATATTTATATAAACAAATGAATGTAGAAAACTTCGAAGACATATCTAAGACTATAAATACAAATGAATTACCATATAATATATGGATGTATTGGGAAAATAAACCAGGTGAAACGAAACCAATATATATAGACATGTGTTATAAGACAATTCGGCGTAATTGTAAACGATTTAAAGTTCATTTACTAGACCAAAATACTGTTAATCAATTTATACCGAATTTAAGAACAGATTTGGGAAATAAATTAGAACGAATCCCTATGAAAACGGATTATATAAGATATAACTTATTATATCATTATGGAGGAATATGGTTAGATTCAGATATAATAGTATTTAAGGACTTATCTGATATTTTGAAAAAATTACAAGAATATGAATATGTTGGGTTTGGATGCCATGATGGTGATAAAAAATGTGAGGCAAGTATGTATGGATATCCAAAACCGGCAAACTGGATAATGATTAGTAGGAAACATTCGTTATTGCTTAAACACTGTATTGATAAAGTAGATAAATTACTAGATATGCACGATAATAGTTATTTCAACACACATTATCATATATTAGGTCGCAACGTAATATGGGATAGTATACAAGAAATCAAGAGTAAAAATAAACACTGGGACTACTTACATATGTCGTCAAAATGTATTGAGCGTGATTCAAATGGACGGAAATACACAAATAAGGTTAATATGACAATGGAAAATATAGATGAATACTGTAAAGATAACATGTATTTTACTCCAATATATAACACCGCGCCTGGATTTCCTAAATGGTTCTTGGATTTATCAGAAAATGAAATACTCAATAGCACATTGCTTATATCAAAACACTTTAAAAAAGCATTAGGTGTATGATTAAATTGGTTCAAATATAAAATCATCTCCGATATTATTGATTAATACATAATTTAGAGACTTGATATAATTAATAATATGTTCCCGAGTTGTATTCATTTTTTCGATTGCTCGTTTATTATTATCCCAAATTTCTATAATAATAATTGGTTTATTTTTAATTATCTTTTCTTTTGCCCCCAATAATAAATTATATTCAGACCCCTCAACATCAATTAACATTATATCAAAATTGTCAATTGGTAAATTGTCTAGTTTCTCCATTTGATTTTTATATTTTTTATCACTTAAAATAGCAGACCGAATATTATATTTAATATCATTCTCTGTAAATACATGCATCCCGCCAGAATTATTTTTAATGCGGTTTTGTTTCTCTATATTACATATTTCATTTTCACCCATGAAAAACACTTCTTCTACACTATTACCAATTGCGTTATTAAATGGATGTACATTAGTTAGTTTATTTATTTGTACACAAATGTGTATATGTAGGCGGGTATGCCTCCACCGCAGATACTTTATCAATATTTAATGATATAGGTAAACACACTGTTCCTATATGTGATCCAATATTAACAAAATGTGTTAGATTTCGAGTTTTAATATAATTTAATATAATTTTAAAAATATTATCATTCCATTGTTTTGATTTTAATATAGTACGTTGAATATGATCATGTTGATTGGTTATAATATATTTAATTCCGTTAACTTCATTACTATACATGTTATATAATATATAAAACAAAATAATATAATTATAAACGACTGTGGTATTTAACTACACATGTATGTTACGTATTTTACACGGTTTGTAATTTCTCTCCGCACAATATAAGACAGCCCAAATTTAGTCAAGTATAAATAAAATGCCGTATCAGGTGGTTTATCATTGATCCGGATGTTACTTAATTCCGTATATTTATCAATAATATCACCGATTGTATGAATACCATTGCTATTAAAGACTGATATGTATTTTTTGTCAATTTCTAACAATGTCGATATATCGCGTTTCAAATATGACTCGTTATATCTGGTACTCTTCCGTCCATTTTGTAGAACCTGGTTCATCTGTTTTGGCGTAAACACACTTGTTAATTTATCATAAACAAACATTAAAATATTAACATCTGTAAGAGAATCATGTAGGTTTCCTTCAATAATTGTTGATTCATCTTTGGTAAAGTCATATAGAGTTGACAGTTTGTAATTGTCACTTCCCAATGTACTATTGTATCTGCGAAATTGAACAAGACTATCAATGAAAATCCAGTTTTGTGGGATTTCAAGATTATGTCTTTTACATTCACCTTCCAAAAATCGCATATCAAATGCGAAACAATTGTGCGCAATCAGATAAACAGGTTCGTCTATAAAATGAGATGTTGTCCACTCACATAACATAGTAAATACCACGTCAAACGATAATGCATTTTTGTCACTAAGAAGTTCAAGTGTAATATTGTGAATATGACTATTGTCGATTGATACGTCCGACGGTGGCATAACATACTGATTGAAAATATCAGTTGTATCCCCGTCACCAGTATGTTTTTTCTTATATATCACAGCGGAAAGTTGTAATATATACCCTGTGATTGAACTCAATTTATTTGTTTCAACGTCGAAGCAAATTAAATTATGGGTGTTGTTTGAATCGGTCATTTGTATTTTAATATATACTATAAAACTAATTCAATTTTATATTATTTCGTAACAATATACTTACCGGACACTACAACGTCTACGATAATAACATTATAAATCGAACAACGAATATACCATATAAATATGATATTATAATATCATGTGGATAGTGTAATCCTCTATACATTCTTGTGATACTCAGTGAAATAAACAACATATAATATATATAGGTCATAAATTGAAACCATAAATACTCATTATATATATTGTAGTAGTATATTGAATTGTAAAATACACTAATATTCAATATACTCTGAGACGGGAACGAATATGAATATTTTCGTTTTATGAAATATTTTATATAACCAGGGTTTCTATTATATGGTCGTTCTTTCTTACAATAATTTTTAATATAATGAGTTGTTGTTCTCGACGTATATAATGACAATACTATATATATAAATAGATTAACATCGTGATAGAATATAAACGATAAGTATAGAATTATAGAGTTACGTGATGTTAGATATTTATTAAGCGACGATACATAATTAACTTGATTTAATATCAAATATTTTTGTAATATATGTATGGTATACAATTCACAGTTGATTATGTTCTCTTTTACAATATATAATGAATTCATATGTATATTAAATATATATATTATTTTATATATCATTTTATATACCAGTAATAATATACAGATAATGTTATACATTATGATTCAACGTATATTAATAGTATATCTCTTAATTCAATACATATTATATAGATATATCATATGTATATTAGATTTTGTTACATTTCTGTTAACATAGTCTATTTATTCAATCGAGTATCAACAAATGTTGTTACATCTCCTGGTCTTAAATCAAGTGTAATAAGATGAGTTAGATATCGTTTATATATCTTATTGTTCTGTTTTCTCAATTTCTCTCTATCTTCTTTGGTGGCAACCTTATATATTTTAACATTACCTTCCTTTTTTATATATATGTTTTTTGTTATATTTGTTAGGGTTGATTCTTTTGCTGTTTCTTGGGCACTATACTTCAATGCCATATGTTCTAACTTTTGTCGGTCAGTATATATTAATATACTATATACTATAACTAATAGTATAAGAGTATATAAAAATATTTTAGATTTTGTTTTATTTTTCATTATATATAATATTATACAATATATAATATTGTATATAATATAATCAATGGATTTTATTGTTTTATTTATTTGTTTTATTATTGGAATTTCAGTATTTATATATTTTGAATCAAGTACAACCAACATGACATATCATATATCAAACGTTGATAAGAAAAAATATCTTGTTAGAAATGTAGATGATAAACAGAATGCTTCTGATTTACTTGCTACTATGTGCAAACGAATACATATATTATTAGACTATCTAGATGTTAATTATGGAAATGAAGACAGAATAAAACGATTGATTAAAAAGTTTAAACCCGATAATATATGTGAAAGTACACCAAATAATAAGTATACATCTTATTCAATTAATAAAGGTGAAAAAATAGTTATGTGTTTAAGAACAAAAGACGGTCTTAATACACTGATTGATATAAATACTCTTATGTTTGTTATGCTTCATGAGATAACACACGTAATGACAATATCTATTGGACACACAAAAGAATTTTGGTCTAATTTTAAATTTATATTACAAATATCTGTTGAAACAAATATATATAACAAAGTAGATTACAGTAAAGATCCTCAACCATATTGCGGTATTAAAGTAACCGATTCACCATTATATAATAATTCGATTATTTTATAACTCGACATCTGTATATTGTTCCATACCACATTTTATACCACATTTCATATAATAGTCTTGTAAAGTTATGTGCATAAAAAACTGACCATTCCAAAATAATATTATCATTAACCATGTCTTTGCCATAATTTCAACAAATGAATAATCTGTAATATTATAAATAAATGGAAGTTGTAATATAGTAGCATATATACACCCTGGTGCCCTCAACCATACATTTATATATACATATAGTTCTCTTTCAAACTCCTTCTTACATAATCCCATTTTGACTAACCATAACAAAAAATAATCAATTACCCCTGGTAAACCACTTGTAAACCATAAACCAACTACAGATGAACACGTTCTATTATATAATAATATTAATGGTGCTGAGATTAAAGCCATTGAAATGTGATGTATCCAGTCCATTTTGTTTAATGTAAAATTGAGTATATGATATAAATGTAATATAACAGCTGTTATATATAGATTTATCCCATTTGTCCACTCTGTTGTGGCACATTCAGATATATGTGTTATACTATATTTAATATCGGTAAATCCATATATTGTTATATATAAATTTATAATAAAGTGTATAAAAAACCACCGTATATTTTGAGAATATGGTATATATTTATTATATGACAATCTATTATATAATATAACCGCTGTTTTATCTAAACAATAACACGCAGTATAACTAATGAATATATGATATATATTGTCTAAAATAGTTAGTATCATTATGTAATATAATGTTTTAGTTTATAAATATATTTATGGTTTATGGTTTATAAATATATTATGAGGATTATATTGTGTAACTTTGATATGTATTTATACAATTACTTATATGTTCATTTTTTATAAAATCATTGCATATCGGGCATTTAGGATAGGAATTATACTGTTTTAATTTGTTATTACAATCCTGGCATAATACACCGTGTCCACAAGTGTTTCTAATAATCCGTGGTGTTGTTGTACAAATAATACAGTACTGATTATTTATAATTTTATCTGAATTTAATACTATTAAATAATTATTTAATTCTAATATACATCTTTTATCTTTATTAAATTTTATAATATGTCTATTGTTAATAGAATTAGAATATATGACTTTGTTATCATATATATTTGTCCCGAATAATGACCATGTATCTATAATAAGAATGTTGTTATTAATAACCAATCCAAACAAATGAATTCGTGATATGTCTATATCACGAATCACTATATCACAATTCATCGACCGACCAACTGTAAAAATATTTGTTGTTATTACCTTATCATAACCATGATGTGCGTTATTCTTTGGTATAAGTTTAATTTTAATATGTATATCATTTTCCGAATCAATCTTATATTTTTTTATAAGAGGTCCAACGATACGTTCTCTGATTAAGTCATTATAATTGTTGTGATTCAGACACTCTAAATATAAATCACGTCCTTCTATTATTTCTTTCTTGGTAATGTGTTGTAATACTGATGTATTATCAGCAATTAAATTATCACATGATAGCTGTAAACTCGAATTCATATTATATATTAGTATATAATATTTATATACTAATATAATATTTGATTGGAAACCTTATATAATATAAATAACATCGAATGTTTTTTGTATTACATTCAATGACCTAAATATTAGTTTATTTGAGTTATTAGTTGTATGTTCGATGTCATAATATCGCTTCTTATTAATTATATTTAATTTAGTATTATTTGATATATTTGTTTTTAATATATCTTCATTTTTAAAATTAGAAGATACATCAAACTGATTACTTATATATATTTCAACATTATTATTTATTATATGATTTAAACTAATATCATTTATTTTAAAATATACATAATATACATTAAGTGCATTGGTTATTTTATAAGCATTTGTATTTATATATTTGTTATCTTTCTTAGATAAAATTGAAAGTTGAAATTTATTAAGTTCTTTACTTTGGTTTTGTCCCATATATGACTTAATATATTATTATTTTTATGTTATTTATGTTATTTATGTTATTTATGTTATTTATGTTATTTATGTTATTTATGTTATTGTGATTTAAGTTTCTTATATTTTTGATTTGTATCATTTTCAACACCATTAATATACTTACACTTTATACAATAGTTAATATTAAATTGATTTTTATATGATTTAAATTCGTGATTACATCGTTTTTCTCGTTTTAATTCATTCATCTTATAATTTAATATTTCATTTTCAAAAGACAGAATCTCTATTTTTCGTTTATTAATACGACCCCGAACCAATATTTCTTTATTTCTTTTAATAAACTGACCCCATGATTTATTCACTAAAAGATTTGATTTATCCCCATCACAATAACTAAGTATAAGTAATTGAAGTGTATTAAGTTTTTGTATTATATTATATCGTATGTAACTATATCTATTTATAGGATTATTATAATAACTATTCAAGTCAACTGTAAACACGTTCATTATATTTGGTTTTTTATTAATATCAGTCCGTAATATTAATTCATGTTGAATATTTTCATTCTTTATATAATGTTGCCACTCTGTTTCTGTTGTGTTATGTGGTACTCTCTTATCCCGTATAAGTTTATAATCACATAATACACATTTTCTAACATATACCGTATTATTTATATTTAATTGAGATGGTTTATTGTCTAATAAATATAGATGACGACATATACCCATAATATTTTGAATACACATCGATATAGATTGACTGTTGTCAGAAATCAATGCTTTAATATACTTTAATTTAAAAGTTATAATGTTATTATTAAATTTAGAGTTGGATATTATATATTTAGAATATGAAGTTAATATATATATATTAAGCATATCTGACATATTGGTATATTCTAATATATTTATGAGGATTGATGGTTTATGTAAAATCATATATATATATATAAATAATACTTTAAGTTATGTAAAGTATTGTTTTAAGGTAATAAAATCGTAATTTTATTATATTAAAATTAAATCTATATAGTATAATGAGTAGTAATACATACACATCAATAGAAGACAACGAACTAGATATAGACAACCAAGAACAAAAAGATATAGATCAACCACAAGATCAACAAGATCAACAAGATCAACAAGATCAACAACAAGATAAAATGATTAAATCTAAGATATATAACCTATCTGTTAAAGATATTGGTGATAATCTTAGTCAAACAGTTATTGATATGTTAAATGAGTTTAGTTTATATAGAAATGATGAAAATAAGAGATGGACGGACTATGTCCATATTATAACAAACGAAGATCGACTTATATATGTTGGGATTATATTTGTTATAATAAGTTTAATTGTTTTTTTTATAGATGTTAGTCGATAGGTGACTAAATTGAAAAGTGTAGATTATCCCGTCTAATTTCCAAAGATGTTTAATTAACCTAATACTACTAATAAAGTTCGAATATATATAACATCGTCAAAATATAGATCAAGATTTATAATGGTGTTATATAGTCACGTCCATAATCTTGTATTAATACAATATGAGTCATTTTCTTACTTGGGACTGATACTTTTGTATTTAGGTATGATACTTTTCTTAATTTATCTGTAAATATGTACGATTGATTCTTCCAAACGTTATGTATTTCACAATTACTAGGGACTAGGTCGAGATGTATGCCATTATTAAATACACTTTTATAAATTGAATGTAATTTATTAAGTTTATTATTCGGTATATTTGGAACATTCAATGTTATCTGTATTCCATTATATAATTGTCGGTTAGAATTATGTGCTCTATCATCAAATAGTAATATATTATCTTTATCCACATATTTATTTTTCCATTTTTTTAATGTCATGCAATATTTCATCCATTTATCAAAATCTTTATCATATATTCTTATATCAACATCATCATCTTGTTTTATTGTCTTCCCTCTGGTATATTCTAGCAAATTCCCATTTGCTAAGAAATATTTGATATTATATTTATCTAATACCTGAATTATATAATATAATAATGCTTTTTTATAAAATTTTACGTATAATAATGTATCGTCTGTAATTACCACATTAGTATGTTGAAATTTAGTTATTGTATTTTTATATTGTTCATATATATTATGGTTTTTACATATCACCATTAATACAATAACTAAAAATACTAATATTACTACTTTTATACATATCATATACAATTATACAATATATATTTAATACCACTCGGTCGTATACATGACAAAAACATTTGTATATTACTATGAGGTGTTGTTATACGTTTTATTCATGTTCAATAACCGGGGCATTATTCACTCGACCATTATTCTATTGACAATTATAATATATTAAATTGAATAATAATTTTAAATTGAGATTCATTGTGTATGATTATATAATATATAATGTCTTTATATATAATATAATTGTCATCATCTCCATCCGATTATACCGTCTTCGTAATCTTTTATATTTTTGAATCCTAGTTTCCAAAGATGTTTAATTAACATAATACTACTATTACATTTCTTATTATAACAATATACAATTATAGGTACATCATATATACTTATTTTCTTACTAGTAACCGCCTTTTGAATCAGGGGAACATGGGGTAGTAAGTCGCTAACATATTTTACTGCTTCTTGCTTACTTAAATGGCATATTGTTTCAAGCGGTAAAGGATAAGAACCATGGATAGATGATTTAATATAATATGCCAAAGGTAAAGAATTTAATATAAGATGTGACCGTGCCTTAATTGCCTCTTTAACTGTATTCTTATTAACTGGGCATAACACTAACTTTGTATATAGTGATGAATTCCATTTCGTTTTATTTACATTAGAAATAATAAAATGAATATGTGGATACCATAATCCTTTCTCCTTATAATTTTGAGGACATCTTATTTTCAATGTGGCGCATCCACTACTATTTGTTTTTGTTATCCCGCTATTCTTAAACTTACCGTATGCTTTTGTTGATTTAATATATTCAAGTTCATTTTTAGATGGTTCTGCTGCAAAATAGAAAATAAAGCGATTTCCTTTAGTTTGCCCAAGATTTAGTTTAACATCAACAGTTGCCCCAGATGGAGTAGATAATTTGACGATTTTACTATCAATCACTGTATCATTTGGAAAATACTTTGTTTCTTTTTTTAATAACTTCCATTCGGGACAATTTTCGAGTTTCTCGACGTGAACTTTCATCATATCAGTGGATTCTTTACAAGTATCACATATACGTGAGGACATTATACTATATACAAATATTTTATAAAAGTATTCAAATTATAAAATTGAAATATATATTGAAATATATTCAAATTTATATGTCTAAACATCATAGAGACGATGATTATGTTACCACTCCGGGTATACGTACAAACAAAAAACGAAAAACTCGAAATAATACCCCGAATTATACTGATGAAATACAAGAGGAGCGACCAGACGAAATTCGACCTGTAATTCGAGACACGTGCGATTATCAAGTAGAATCCCGATGTGCGATGTGTTCATTAGAAAAAAAAGATGGTCTAACATTGGATAGAGACCACATTGTCGCGGTTAGATATGAATATATCTATGAAAAGATTACAGGCAAAGACATTAATGGCTCTCAGAATATGTGGACACTTTGTCCTAATTGTCATCGAAAGAAAACAAATATATGGGACAGTAGGATTAAAGAATATATTGATATATGGGTGAGAACTGAACCACTGTCCGCTGGAAAATATATTACAAAGTTACAAAACTTTATTCGCATCTATCGTGTATAGATACCCAATAATTATAAAATTGAAATAACTACAATATCCCTAGTTGAATTATTCAATGTGTAACCTTTAATATTATGATTTTATAATTGAACAACAGTAATATGTTTAGATGTTCTAAATATTAATTAGTGGACCGCGGTTGAAGCAATATGAATTCTCCGATAACACAACCATGTGATTTCTTTGGACGAAGAAGTATGATCTCGTCGTACGTAGCATCGTGCTCCATCTTGTAACAATCAGAGCAAATGGGAAATGCCAACGCAAATGGCGCCCAAGATGGGTTAGAGCATCCAAAGTGGTTGCACGTCTGTTTGTTGGAGAATGTCATCTAACGAGAGTAGATAGTTTATCTATAATAACTTATCTATAATAAATTATTCAAATTTTATAAACAAGTCTGGTATATACATGGGCATTATATTATATCCACATATAATTGTTTTATAAAAATTTGATGAAAGTTTATTCTAGATAATAAACTTCACAAACCTCCGCAATGTCGTTCACTATCTCAACGCGCATTGCCAATATGACGGTTGCCCCATCAGGAGAATTGCGTGTCATTTGCCGTGGTCTATTGGCCACGGGGGCAGCCGACTTTTCTGTTACAAACAGTGTCGGTGAAACGAGTACCGTTAAACTCACCGACGATCTCATCGCGCTTCTTTGTATGTTATCAACAGACACTGAACAATCCGACGAACAATCCGACGAACAAGCCGACGAACCAGTATTCGCTGGTGAATTCGCAGTTACGGCAATGAACCCGGATGGAACGCCGCGCGTTGAACTTTCCGGGTTTACCAATGATACTCCTGTGTCTACTGTCGCAGCTGCATATGAAACCGAAACTGGTGTTACGCCACAACACATTTTTGTCAATGGACGAGAGTCTGGCGACTCACTTATGTGGTATGATACCAACACGCGAACTGAACTCACACTGGGGGATAACAACATTAATCCCGGCTCCGAATCTGAATTGGCATTTATTACAGCAGATGTTGGGATGTCAATGAGAACCGTTAAAGAGACTATTCACGGTTATTACTTTAGTCCGCAATGTAATGATTGCGGGAGACAAGCATTTTACCATGGTGATTGTGTGTTTTGTATCGCAAAGGCACGAGGAACCAGATCATGCGATGAATGTATCCATGGCGATGGAATTGTCAATCTTGTCGATGGGTCGTCTACACGAGTTGACAACCTGGAAGCAGGATACATCGTCCAAACTGCTGCCGGATTCACTGAAATTGGCGAGGTTATCAAGTGCACATCTATTCGCCGCAAAATGTCAGTGATTAATGGGGCGAAGGTCACATCCGACCACCCTATGCGTGTTGACGGTAAGTGGGTATTGCCACAAGAATATGACCCCTCTGGGGTAACAGAATATAACTGCGCCGTATACAACTTTGTGATGAAGGACTTGCCTGAAAACAAGAACAGTCATACAATCATTGTGAACGGCGCGATTTGTGCTACACTCGGACACGGGCCGAAGAATCTTGCCATCCGTTTTCCAGATGCTGACCGTAAATACGGCGAAGGTTTCTGGGACACGTATGTGCCTCGGTAATACACTATATTACTTTAATTATAACAATTTGGTAGATAAATACTATAAGGATACTATACTGAAATGTCCCACCGCATCGCCCACATCAATCATACCACGGTGGTCAATGTCTGTCGAATGATTGCAGATGACTTCACTACCGGCAACCTCAACCCGAACTGGTTCCGTACGCATGGTTGTCACATCACTGCGTGGTGCACCGGCGTTGTCGGTGGTACGTGGAGTATATACCTGGGGGTCAACCGCCCTCCGGTATACTACTTTTCCCCCGTGAAACAAAGTTTGCACAGCGCCACGGACAGCGACGCCGTCGACGGTACGTGGAATGTGTTGGTCGACAGCGGCAACATCAAGCAGCATGAGCAGCAGACGGAGGCAGTCTTCTTCGCCAAATTCAATGCTGCGACTTCTTAAATGCTACTGCGGATCCCCGCAGAGGTGGTGTGAAGCAGATGGTTCATACTGAACCATATGTTGTCATTTGTTATAAACAATTGAATTAATTTTTTAATATTAAAGTATTAAAAAATAATGAGTTCAACAATACTATACAATCTCTGTAATGAAGCATTGCAGAAATACGGTAAACGTCTTGCGTATGAAGCACGTGACGTTGATGATATTATCGACCTGTTTATCACAGACCAATACAAAAACAGATGTATCGAATGCCTGATGGATATGGGCGAACATAACCCGCGTCAATTGTGTGAACATACTTACTGTCCACATGGTCCTTTTCAACCGGAAAAGGACCATTATGAATATTGCGATACAATTGAACATGTACTAAATGAACACGTTCGTCTATTGAAACGAATAAATGATTTTGTCATTGACGATGAAGTGGACGAACAATTGAAGGAATGTATTTAGCACGTCCGGTGTCCACACTCGATATATATAAAAATCCGATGGTATATTAATAGTAATATTAGAATCGTTTCACAAGATGGGCAACATCGCCACCACTCCCTGCTCCAAGTACGACGCCGCCATGCACGCATCCGACAAATGCGAAACACACATCTATAACGATATGTCTCGCATGGTCATAGATATGCTCGGTGCCGTCACTAATGCGACTGGTTG
>Ga0209630_10001232_pt1 | contig 27901 bp, 61 predicted proteins | sample COG_01_FD_184745 | JGI IMG/M metagenome (GOLD analysis project Ga0209630, IMG submission 184745) | Pelagic Microbial community sample from North Sea - COGITO 998_met_01 (SPAdes) (version 2) | ecosystem: Environmental > Aquatic > Marine > Neritic zone/Coastal water | place: Helgoland, sampling... | reverse complement strand
ATAATCTTAAACTTGTTCCGCAGGGGAATGGTGTGAATGGTCATGTCCCACAAAATAAACAGCCAACAAAAAGATGCAAGCGTGAAAACTGGTCAAAGTAAATGTCATCCACGCTTGTTCTCGATAAGCCGAAATCACTTCTAAACTGTGTAAAATACCATCCAATCCCAAAAAGAATTGAACTACTCTGGTCATATAGCCTCTAATGTTTGATGTTTTACTCATTGGTTATCCCATTCCTCTATCTCTGAAGCATTGTCTTGTTTTTCTTGTTCCATCACGATTCCTCGTAAGTGCTGTTCAAATGCTTCTTGAAGTCTGCCTTGCACTTCTTCGTATTCTTCATGGTCAGGACATACATGAAACTCAATGTGCCTCACATGATTGTGAATCCATCGGCTTTCCAGAATAGTCCGAAAGTTCAAAAGAAAGTTCAACAAAGCCATAATCAGTAAAATCTGAGTCCAGAACCCCATAGGTTCCATTGGGTTCACGCACCGAATCCAGAAATACCCAGCATCTTCATAGCCTTGTCAGGTGTCAGTTCGCCATCTTCAACTGCGTTGGTGTGAATACCGTAAGGATAACAAGTATCTCCCCAATCACAATACCGACAATTCCAATCACCGACTTGCATATTGGGTTTCTTTTCCCAATTGGCGATGGCTGTTTTGCTCAGTTCACCACGTTCCATCTTGAGTTCAAAAGTTTCAGCATCGTATCGAAGTTGGAAATCACGAGGAGGTGGATTCTCGGTGTCTTTCAGATGGTCCAAAACTTTGTAATAACGGTCTTTGATGTTGTCCATCGTCAAACCAGAAATCTTTTTCATAGGCACACCTGCTTCCATACTTGCCAGAGCATCGGGTTCTAATTCATTACCGTAGCGGTCTTTGACAATGATTTCACCGTCGTAGCCATCTGAAAGGCTGATGTCAAACCAAGTGGTGTGTCCATCATCCACTTGACAATAAACAATACGGAATGATTCAATTCGCACACCGTAGTATTCCTCCAAAGGCTTCCTCATGTGAAGGTAAATCGCAGTTTGCATAACGTGTTCAATCTTTGGGCTTCCATTGACATAGATTTTGTTACCAAAACCGTAGATTTCTTTCTTGGAAAAATAGCCTCGATTGGTTTTCATCTCAATACCGATTCCGAGGTCTGTGTGAATCTCTTCAATCTGGCCTTCATCATCAAGGTCGAAATCTCTCAGCAAAACATCCACTTCACCAGACATGATGAGTTCGCCTCTGGGGTCGCCGTGACTAATATCTTGACGCACTTTGACGTTACCATCCAGATAAACTCCAGCCCTTGCCCAGTTTTGTTGGAAGTTTTCTTCCATAGCATGACCTACTGCAAACTTAATGAAAGTCTGGTCATTTGGCAAATTGGTTCGAGGAGTTTTAGTCTTGGAATACCAAACTTGACGATGGCACTTGCCAACCAACTTTTCGTTTCCTTTTTCATCTGTAATCCAACAACTTGCACCCGTTGGGTTCATACCACCCAAACTTGTTCGGAACGAACCGTGTCTCATGCTGTTAAATACTGGTCTCAATACATCTGTCATTTCTTAATCACCTTTTTCAAAGCAAAGGGCAGGTTTCCGCCCATTACAATTCCACATAGGCATACCACCTACTTAAAGTTAAACTTTCAAGCCGAGCGACCCGCACGTTTGAACTCACCTTTGAGACAAACACCCAAAACAATTCTGGCTCCTTCATCATCTTCAACTGAAACCTTGAGATGCTTTCGCTTTTCTCCGTAGTCTTCAAAAACTAACCACTTGCCTTCACCAATATCTAATCGAACTTGCATAAGTTTCAACACCTTCAAAATAATTCTTCATCTTCAGCAGCAATCTCGCCTTCCAAACCAATGTCTTCCACCGCTTCTCGATTAGCAAACATAAACTCCATGTGTGGCATTTGTTCAATGCTTCCAGCCTGAATGAAAGTTTCTAACGTAGTTCGGATGTCGTCTTCAATAGTTTCAATCAACTTTGCCATCCCGTCCCAATCACCGAACCAACCCATTTCAAATCGAATCAATGCTACATCTTCGGAATCCTTTTTAGAAATGAAAACTCGCTTGTGGTGTTCCATTTCATATCGCATAGACATCATACGAAAGAAATTGCTCAAAGTTCCGTTATCGGCAACTTCTGACTTGTCCACTACGGAATAAAGAAACACGAAACCTTGTGGCCGCAGACCCATTTCATCATACTGACTCATTACATCTCGCAAATCCACTTGAGTTCCATTTTCAGGGTCAATCATTTCAAGCACCCACCATTTGTTTAATGTCTTCTTCCGAAACACCTTTGCTTCGCAAGTATTCAGAGAAATCGAAACCTTCCCAGTTCTTAACAACGTCCAGCATCATTTGAAAATCAGGCAACAACGCCGCAGTTTCAACTTTTTGAGTTCTTTGAATCGGTTCGGTTTGACCCGGAATATGATAATTACTGACATTCAAGAAATAACCTTTGTCAATCATGCTTAGAATAACGGTTCGAGCCACATCTGCATTTGATTGTTGGTCCAATGAAACTTTAACACGTTCCACAGCATTACCCATAACTTCCATTTGATGTTTGACAATTTCTCCCATAAACAACTCTGGATTTTCGGCCAACCAATTGCTCAATGTTGCACTCGGCACACCTTTCTTCAACAAAAACTCTTCAAAATTAGAAGCCGTAGCCACCACAAAACGAAGTGGGTCATCTAAAACATTAAACATCACAAAATAAACATCATCGGTATCAACACCAGATTTCATTTGAATGTCTGCGGTGACAACCACTTCCATATCATTGTTTAACCCCAGTTTGACTGAGTTAATTCTATCCATGAGATGTTTATGTCAAATGACCTACTTAAAGGTTCAGTTCAATATCATTCCAAATCTGGTTCACTTCCAAAAGTTCCAAACAGTTATGGCAACACTTTTCTGCATCAGAACTTTTGTCATACCAATAATCGCCACAACCATTAGAACACGGTTGCCAATCCTCTTCATCACTCAGCATATCCCATCGGTCTTCGGGTTTCACACTTGGAAACATTTCCATCGTTGGCCGAACTGTTTCTTTACCACAACCATTTGGCTGATGAGAGCCACATAAATACGAGTAGCCTTGTTCCACCTTTGTAAAATAATTGATACCCACACCGCACTCACAATGACGTGTTGTTATCATAGTCACCTCATAGGTTTCAGTTCTGGGTGAATCTTTCATGCCGTAGCCACAATCGAAACAGTCCACATCATAATCACCACCTCGACTTTCAAAACTGCTGAAGGTGTTAGTGCTATCACACATTTCACAAGGAGGACTATCGTGATGAGTTCCCATGTTATCACTAATCCTGAATCAACTATTTAAAGATTCATTCGGAGTTTTGAACGCATCAACCGCTGTTGCGGTTTGAAGGGAGCCTTGGGCGACACTCTCACCCCGGATAGGTTCGGAAAGGCTGTCCGAGAGACCGACGGTCTCAACCACCGAAGTCGTCAGACTCGGTTTGGCTAAACTATTTTGAGTCCAACTTTGAGCGAGTGGCGGTGCTTCATAATAATCAATTAACCTTCGACCCCATTCTTCAGGACACAGCCCTGTGCTTTTGATGAAACCTTCGGCACAATTACAAGCCCGACACAAAACTCCTCTAACTACACCTGTTTCGTGGTCGTGGTCAATGTAAGCCGAACACCCACGTTCTCCCTCGTTAGCATTATGTGAAACTTTTTTGTGACAAATTGTGCAGTTAGTCACGCTGCGAATCTGTGTCTCATAAATCCGATAAGAAGTCAAATTGTATTTGGCTTTCACAGTTTTACAACTTTCACACACCAATCGAGATTCATTGGTATCAAAAGATACCGCAGCATTAGAACACGGTTCTACTCCTCTGATGCTACAAGTTTCGTCGTAATACTGATATTTGCTGCGACATAAATTGCATAATTGATATTCGGCATTGATAATGCGAGCATTTCGACCACAACTTCGGCATTCTCCCTTTTCGTTTTGTCTGGTTTTGGATTCTTGAGGTAAAACTTTCGTGATAACACCCTCTGCTAAGGCCCTTTGAAAAGTCTCTGGTCGAAGTTGCCACAAAAATCGTTCTTCACAAAACTTGTCCCAAATGCACCAATTGAGATTCTTCCAACTGGCATAACATTTACCGCATAGCATTTTGTTGTCTTTCGTGCGAAACCTTTGCGTTCCGTCGGCTTTTGTTTCACAGGATGGAACATCACAAGTATGACCGTTGTATCGCCAACGATAACTACATGAACTACACAATTGATATTCTGTATTTATAATCTGAGTGTATTGACAACATCCACCTTGACAAGCCGCCATGTCATCTCTGCGAACTCGTTGTTCTTTAGGTTTCGATGCAAATGGAACATCTTGATATTTCGCAAAATCCATAGCAACCAAGTTTCATAACTTGTATCACTGACTTAAACCTTAGACTCAGAACCAAAAGGAAATGCTTCTCGTAGAACTTCAGTATTCACCAAAGAAGTTTCGGTAGTCACCGACATCAAATCTTGCCAGTTGTCTTCAGTTACTTGTTCAAAGTGTGTCACAAACTTTCGGTTAATCTGTCCGACGGACTCGAAATAATCTTCAAACTTGAAGTTACCGTTGTGTCCCACTAATCCTGATTCACCATTCGGATTCCACCAAACATTAGGCACGCCGTAAGCGTCAGCCAGTATCAGGCCATGCAAACTTTCAGAAATAACTCCTTTAGCATTAGCGATAGCATCCACTACGTCTTGCCATGGTTCATTTGGAAACACAACTCGATACCCAAACAGTTCCCAGATTTCAAAATCTTCGGCGGTCAGATTTCCCCAATAGTTTCGACGGTGTGCTGAGTCTAAACAACTGTGATGTGGAATCACAACCCACATATCACGAGTCCAAGGTAATACTTTCGGAGTGTAAATCTCTGGTAGTAACAATGCAGGGTCACCATAAATCTCTGGAACTTGTTCTTCAGCGTATCCGCACTCTAACAGAAACTTGCGAGTTTTGGGTCCACGAACAGCATGAAACTTTAATTTGTCCGACGGCAATCCAGTCATCATTACGCCTGAACCCCAAACTTTGGTTTCATCTCGTAAAGAGTGAATCACCGAACCCACAGCACTCATTTTAACGGCTTTACCATTTTCAGTCCACGGCACACGCTTCATTTTTGAATCTAATAAAGCATCCACAATCACTGGGCTAATTTGGTCTCCAAAATTAGAAGTTCCATTGTAATAATGCAAGGCTATTTCCAAAGACATTCACAAACCTCACGCTTGTTCTGAAACCACTGGAGCGCAACCATGACAAGTGTAAAGATAACCACCGTTTTGAATATCAAACTCTTCTTTACAGTCTCGACACTCTCGGTATCGCCATCTCAAGGCATAACACACTGGTTGCACTTGCTTGGCTGTGGATAAACTAATGGCTACATCGTTTTGAATCAATCCGTGATTGAGTTTTAGCCCGTGCAAATTGCACCATGACTTTAGCATTAACTCCATCATCAACCCTTAGTTATAAATTACCGACTACTTAAAAGTTCTCCCCATCCCATTTTCTGACGGTTAGAAATCTCAGTAGTCCAACATTTGGCGTATCGAGGGTCATCGTAAAGTGTGTCAATGTCTGGCTTAGGGTCTAATCCCAAAAGTTTGGCTTTTTCAGGATTGTAGGTGCTTTCGTAACTTGCTTTACAGTCCTTACAATACTGGGTTTCATAGCCCACGCCAGCATCCTGTTCAATGCTTTGCCACCCACAAAAGTTACACAAACGTCTTTGTCCACGTTCTCTGTGTGGTTCACAAGTTTGCTTGGGTCCGCAAACATCGTTACCGACCAATAGAAAATTACTTTTCGGATTGGCTTCTGCTAAACAAAACATACACGAGTCCATCGGCATACTAATGGTAATTATATTATTCGACATAAACACCACCGCCTTCTTTGTCATCGCTTTCCCAACCGCAGTTGCGACACAACAACCGAGTTACACCCCACATGGGATGACCCACCAAAGTCAATCGAACTTCTTTGCAGTATGGACACCACGGACCCCGACCACTTGGATTCGGATGTCCTATCATGGCATTCCCACCGACCATAAGTTGGTCTCAAACGTCGTATCGCTTTTGGTATTCAGCGTGCAGAGCATCAGCAAGGTCGTAAATCTCTTGAACCAAGTCCGACTCAGGCATTGGCTCTCCACGGCTTGCTGCAATAACCGCCGTAGCGTTGTTGATGCACATACCGAGAGTAATACGGTCTTGAGTAGTCATTGGACCACGAACCTTACCGATATACACTTTGTCACCAGATGGTGCAATCAGCGTAATCACCGCTTCCTTTTCGTCGTTCACAACATTGAGGTTGGTCTTAGCACCGTCGTTGGCCTTGAACTTACCTGCATAACGCCCTTTGAGGTCGAAACATCCGAGTTCATTTCGCTTGGATGGGTTTCCACCCGGTCCGTAAAAGTAGTATCGCAGAACCCCGGGGTCATCATTGAAGGCGTTACCTTCTTTTTCCCAAACTTTGTGTGTAATTCCTTTGTCTGCTTCTATTGTAATTGCTACCATATTTTTCAACTCCTGTTGTTCTGTAATCCTTGTAAGGTCAATCACCCATATAAACAATCAGTTATCCAACCGTTCCTGTAAAGACTTGCCCTGCAAATCCGATTGGTTAATCACAAATGCTTGGTGAAAGAAATTGTCCCACAAGTCATCACGGTCTCCCTGCAAACGTTGTGTTTCGCCTTCTTGTTGCATAAACCAACAATCTGCCAGAGCATCATATCCGATGCCCCAAACTTCACCAGATTCAGGCATATCCATTCGATACGACAAATAAACTTTGGTCGGTGTGCGTTGAACTTCAGCATTTCTCAAATTAAGGACATCACTGTGAGTTTCATTTTTTAAAAGAATGCTGTGCAAATCATTCAATAATGCTTGGGCGTTATCTAAATTACGTTGCATCCATTGTTCACGGCTGACATAGCCATTCCACATTCTTTCTGCTTCCATAAGATTCACCTTTGGGATAGTCACTTTAAGTTGAAACACCCATTTAAAGTTATACATCATTAGTCTAAACGGATTTCACGCCATTCTATACGACCTGCTTTTACCAAGTCTCGAATGCGTCTTTGTTTAGTTGAAAGTTGTGATTTAGCCGCTTTTACATCCAAAAATACAATTTTACCTGTCTCCACATTCAAGTCTCGGTCTTGATGCCAGTCCCACACGATGTAATCCAAAGGATTGCCCATGAAACTCCAATCTTGTGGTGTCCAATGTTCATCAATTTCTGGATGCGTTAAAAACGGAGTCCACTTTTCTAAAATCTGACCTTTCGACGTGTGTGCAGAAGCGGCTCGACCCTTCTGATGTTTGGCTTCTGCTTGTGAAACTTTTAGGCTGTCTGATAGAACTTCGATGTCGTGTTCTTGTTTATAGATTTGAGATTCCAAGTTGCGAACCGATTCCGAAAGTTTTCCAATCAGTTGGTCATCATCTGAAACGGATTCCAACAGCAAAATATGTTCTTGTCTCAAAGATTCCATTTGCTCCGAAACATTTTCGTAATTCACGGTAACCGTCACGGTTTGATTTATCAAGTTTAGATTTCGATAAAATTGCCATAGCACTAAACCCAGCAGTAAAACTATCAGTAAATACAGCCAAACCATGTTGAAACTAAAGCGTATCACTTACTTAAAACATCTAATCATCCATGTAAGCCCCGCTACCGTCGGGAAGTTTGTCTTTGAGTTTTCTCCAGAATCCCGAAACATTGTCCACATAATGTTCTTGACAATACCAAAACATTTCGTATTCGGAAAAACCCTTGCTTCGAGTCATTTTGATAAAACCCATAGGACTCAAATGACTTTTCTGCGTTTCCGTTGCACCACAAACTTCACAAGGTTTCATTTTCAATCATCCTCACTTTGTTCTGCTATTATGGCTTGAAAAATAAGGATTCCAAACGACAACAACTCGGTATGCTCATTCCAGTTCATCGGGAAACCCAGTTTCTTAGAATCCCAATTTTTAATTGAGCCATTTTTAAAGGCATGAGGAAGAGTTCCGGTCAGAAATATGAATTGTTCAATAGGCACCTTCAATGCGAAAACAACGGCTCTATTCCAACCACGAGCCTTGCGAACATCCATAGACATTTGAGTAGAAAAGTATTGTTCGCTGGTCATTTCGTCCCGGTCAATGGGAAAATCCATACTCAAAATCATTTGGGGTGTGTATTCTTCGTCATCATCAAGAAAGTTTCCTTCAAAAAATGGGTCGCTTCGAGCCAACATTGAAAGTTCAATTATTTTTCTGAACGGTTCAATGTCCTCATCCGTGATATTCCCATCAATCATTTCCCTCATTTCATCATCGGTATGCGGATAAAAAATGTAATCATCCTCTCCTGCAATATCGAAAAACACCCACAACGGATAAAGATTCGGACTTAGTTGATTGTCTAAAAGCGTCGTCCAATTCAACGCCTTCGGCAGCATAGTTTAACCTACTTGTCTTTGATACTTAAAGACTCACTCAGAAGTTTCAGAATCTGTCGGGCTTTCAGGGTTCAATCCCAATACACCACACATTTCCTTGAAACGATTACGGATGGTAACTTCGGTCACACCTGCTACGTCAGCAACTTCTCTTTGAGTGCGACGGTTATCTTCCAAAATACCTGCTAAGTAAATACTGGCGGCGGCAATTCCTGTGGGTCCACGACCAGCCAAAGCGTCATGGTCTTCGGTATCAGCCAACAATTGAAGCGCACGACTTTGCACCTTAACAGGCAAACTCAAATCGGTGCAAAACCGAGGAATGTATTCTCTCGGCATAGCCGGAGGCACACGAAGTCGAAGTTCTTTGACCAACGCACGGCTGGTGCGCCCAATCTCTTTACGACCAGTCTTGGAGAAACTTCCGATTTCATCAAGTGTGCGAGCATTAGCACCCAATCGGCAAGCCGTGTAAATAGCGGCGGCTACCATGCCTTCAATACTGCGACCACGAACCAACTTGGCTTCCACAGCCTTGCGGTAAATGTAAGCGGCTTCTTCACGAATTGTAGTTGGCAAACCCATGTTGCCCGCCAATCGGTCAAGTTCACCGAGAGCCAGAACCAAGTTTCGTTCCGTTGAGTTTCGGACACGAGTTCGAGCGTGCTGACGACGTAGCCGATTCATACGCTTGGCGGCATCACCCGAAATAGCAGCCCCTGAGTAGTCTTTGTTTTGCCATCCCATGTCCGTAGTCAAACCTTTGTCGTGCAAAAGATTGGTCTGAGGCATACCGGCTCTTTCGTTGCCTGTGCCTTCACCGTCAGAAAAGACTCGCCAATCCTTGCCGTAGTCAATTTCGTATTCATGGCGAACCAATCCACAATCTCCACAAGAGCGTTCACCTCTGGAATCATTAAGTTCCCAGTTCTTCGACCCGCAATCCTCGCAAGGTCTATCATCGTCTAATTTTTCTTCTTTCCAATCTTCATCTCTCATTTTAGTCACTCCGTTATTTTGTTACAGTAACAACACCCATATAAACTTGGGCATCGTCTTTAAGTAAGTCTTCACACACCGTCTTCATCGAAAACCGCCAGCAGTTCTCCGTCTTCCCACATCTCAACCGCTACATAATTGGCTTCAAAATCCATAGTTTTGCTGTGTCGGGCTTTGTAATACAGATATTCAGTAGTAGAACCCACTAACCAAGTTCCCAAACCGTGTTTCTTTTCCTTAGCCGTCAGCAAATCAGGATTCATTTTGATAATCATCCAACCGCCCGAATGTTTCTTGGCGTAGGCTCTGGCACCTCGACGAGTTTTGTAAAGTCTCCAGAACTTCCAGTAATCTCGATTGTAAGTTTCCTTGACCATTTTTGCTGCCTCCACCCTTTCTAAACTCTCAGACTATTTAAAGATTCGGGTTTCAAGCCCCACTTTTGGTGATAAATCTCATCAACGGACCGTGGTATGCTTCAGGTTTCAATTTATACACACAAGGTTCAATTCTTTCCACACTCGTTTTCATAGTTCGTAGCAATTGTGACACAACAGCCGAATTAACTCGCCATCGAGTGTAACTTTGGTCTAACATACGTGCTAATTCCTTGACATTCCATTGTTCCACAGGATGGTCACGCATCAATCTTAGGATAGCATATCTAAGTTCAGGTTTGCGAACCGATTTGTCGGTTTTCAGCGACAAATGACATTTACGATTACAAAAAGCACGATTACAATCCTGTTCGTTCCAATGAAGTTCAAGGTCAGCACCGCAAGCATCACAGTTAATTGTAATCTGAGGAAATGATTTGTTTTTACGACCTAATTTATCAGGCTTTATTACTTTCGTTAATCCTTGTTCGGCGTAAAGCCGACAATAAAGAGAACAGTAATCAGTTTGTGTTCGATTAGCGTGATGACTTCCAGAACCGAGTTGCGCCCAACGATAACAATCATCATTAGCGCACGATTTAGTTTCTTGCATCTTATTCACCATTATTGACGATAAAAAAGGGTCCCAAAACCGCACCGAAGCGTTCTTCATCAGATTCCAGATAATTTTCCAAGTAATCCTTAGCATTTTCTTCTTTGGTAAATGCGATTTCCGAAAACGATGGGTCGTCTTGCCAACCCGTAGCATAAATGGCTACAATCCAGATTTTCTTATGTTCGGTCATACGGTTCGACTCCTTGATAAGAACAACCACGCAGACCCCACACATTAACCTTGTGACTTCGTGTGCGATACAAACTACTGGCTACGGTTCGGTCAATTCTTTGAAATCTACCATCTGAACCCAAAGTAGCAGAAATGATTCGGGCATTAGGGGCATGACGAAACATTGGCTTCAACCGACGTTCCATCTCCACCGAACTCAAGGCTCTTTGACTCAGCCAACCAACGACTGTTTCAACCCATTTCTTACTGCTCATCAAAAGTTCCTCCGAGCAATTTCAATAACCTTTGAGACCGCATCGGAGTGCTTACAACGACGATAATGAGCGAAACCTCGACAATCGCAACGCAGTTCGTTATCCGACCAGCGAATCACAGTATAAACTTTGTCTCCTTTGCTACTTTTGACTGACCAAGTATCACTACCTGACCGTTGAACATAATTGTTCACAATCATAGTCCACGCTTTTGCATCTCTTTCTCCGACCATGTTTCTCATAGGTTCAACCACCTATTTAAAGTTTCACTTATGCTCCGAAAAACCCGCCTACTGCTAACATGACCAAAATGAATCCGGCCAGCAAAACAAGTCGTGAATATCCTGTCGGAACTTCTTTTTTCAAACTTTCTGATGAAACTTGATACTCCCAACTCATGCCCACTCCTCCTTGAAACTTTCATCAAACTCTGTATTCATCAACTTGTTTGCTAACTCAGTTCCAACTTCATTGAGCAACTCTTTCAAAAAATCTTGAATTGAAACTTGTTGAACTTTGATTTCGGTTTTGACAGGTTGCCAACTCATCAACTTTCGATGATTGTTAGAACGCTTGCCCGCCAACACTTCTTCAAACACACGTTGCCAGTTACCGAGACTTTCGCCTCGAACTGGAATAATGGCTCGGTGATATGACAACATAATTTCACACGCTGAGTCCAAGCCGTCGCCTAAATCCATAACCATATCCAGAAACTCACACAGTTCATCTGAAATATCATCTTCTAATGAGTAAAGACTCAAGCAAGAACCTCCCGAAACTCTCGGTGTGCCGACTAAAGCAGCCCCAATCAATTCAGGTTCGGAAAGATATTCAGGATGATAACCAATTACTGGATATATCTCGGCGGTTTCCCAGTCTTTAATTTGACCTTGTGCCGATTCTCGAACTTTTGATTCAACCTCATACAAACGCTCTGTAAAGGATTCCATACATATTATAGGACTTTTCATCCACTTAAAGGTTCAGTTCAAACCTTTTTGATATAACCGTCATAACCACGGTCTCCTAACGTAATCAAAGGAACGGCTTGACTTGTTTTGCCGAACTTGTAACCGTAGTGCTTCAAGCCTGAACTTGAAAATCCCAATCCATTGATAACGCTGGCATCATACCCTTGTCCTTTGACCCAACCCCGAATGCAAACTCGGTCGCCCGGTTTTAAGAAACTCATTTTCTTGGCTTCGGCTTTGGTTAGCAACATAAATGCCACCGTTTGACCGTCACCTACCATACCAACTGGAATCACCAGCACTTCTCCTGACTCCTTATACGGACCCTTAATGTCTTTGAAATCATTAGACTTTTTGCATTTAGGACATTTGATACTGCTGGGTGCATCTTTGAAGTCGGCATTGATAGGCCATCCGTTACCACAATTGTTGCACTTGCGGTCAATCTTCATGTATTCGGAAGTTCCACGAACAGGACCTTTTTCAAAAGCCGTTGTGCCTTTTGTGCCTCGACCGTATCCAATCTGTAAATCTAATCCTTTAGTAACTACCATGTTCTCGCAATCCAAACCAGCCTTTCTATCAATAGGGTTGGGAAACTGACCTGCTCTCCCTTCTGAAAGTTTGGTCTTACCTTTCGAGTCCACATATTTCCAAAACTTTCCCCAACCTTTCTTGGTTGGTTTTTTAACAATTTTAGCACCTTTGCTGACAGCACCTCTGTAAGAACTGGTTGCCGTTTCTTCGTCACCAGAACCTTTGCTTCGAGTGGTAGTTCTCTTGGCTTTAGTTTCGGAAGTTTCGTCTCCACGACTGGCATCCAAAAGTTCGTCGAAGAACGTATCTGGAGCATCATTAGTGTTGTGCCAAAAGTTTAGAATCGGCATATCTGCCCATTTGATTCTCAAATCAATGAGTTCTTGTTCTTCCGTAGATACCATAACTTTCACCTCACGCTGCTAAAGCCGCAACGACCAATGCTGAAGTTCCCAAAACTTTGGCTCCAACCAAGTGCTTTTCCTGAGCCAAAATACCTATTCCGTAGGCTGCAATAATAACTGCATCAATAACCAGAATAGTTACTATTGCATTAGGGATTCCGAATGTTTTGCCTTGCATATCTAAACATTGTTCGGTTTAGATACTTAAAGACTACGCCAACATTGACGAGGAACTCCGTGCAAACCGTCTTTTTCAGGACACTCTTTGATGACTCGGATAAAGGCTGCTATGTCCAAAGCATAACCGCTACCACCGACTAACAAAGCAGGTGCAAGTTTCAGATTATCTCTGCGAATCCTTGTAATTGTTCCAAACAATTCTTTTCGGTCAGCAGTAGTCATCCAAAAGTAACCTCCGTCGTATTCGGCTTCGCCAATCCATTCGTATTCTACTTCGTGGTCATCTCCACTTGCACGTTTCGATTGAGAACTTTCGTCACTCAGAACCAACTGTGTGGCCGTAGTTTCTGCCAGTCGGTGGTGACAATTCTGACAAACTCCGAAACTTTCTCCTGTATCTTTGTCTTTCTGATATTGCACGTTCCAACTGTAATCGTCTTGAGTCGTGACCCATTTTTCTCTTACAGTTCCAGTTCGAGCATCGTGTTCGGTCAGCGTGCTGCAAACCACACAATAAACCGAGGCTGCTACAAAAGTTTTGCTACGTCCTCTCTGTTGAATATAACCCGGAGTTTCATATTGAATCTCATAGAAATCGTCACCACTCACGGCTTCACCAACTTCTACTTGAACTATTTCTGTCAAAAGTTTCACCTTACCATTTTCCAATCGGACAAGAATCATTATCACGCATGGCTTTGGCTTTCACAAAACAGCCACACAATTTACAATATCGACCAGTTAGCCGATTAGCCAACTCTGGGCAAGCCTGACAAAGAGCCAAACGCTCTGAATACATTTTTAGTGAAACCTTACCCATACACAAGGTATGTTGTATCACCGTCTTAAAAGATTCCATAATTGTTGAGCAGATTCACGAGTCCAATTTAGCAGCAACGGAAGCACGTCGGTCTTCGCAACAACTATCCAAACTTTCGAGAAATCATCTAATGAATTGTCTTCAAGGTTTAGCATTTCATCCTCATCCGTCTCAAATCTGAAAGCCAGAGAATCTCTAAAAACATCTGAAAGATTGCCGTAAAAGTCTCCTGAATTATCCAACCACCCTTCCCATTGTTCGTATTCTTTCCGATAATTTTTTTTCGGATAACTGGACTCCATTTCGGCTACTTTCATGCTTCTGTAAAAACTTCTGGTTTGTCCAACGCTTTTAGAACTTCTATCGTAATTCAGTAGTGACCGAAACTTGATACCATAATACATATTACCCGTTTTATCGGGAAATATCAGGGTTGCATTATCCGGCTCACCGTTTTCTCCTAAGTCTGCCAGAATAATCATGTTGTCAGGATTAAGCAGTATTCCCTCAACGACGCTTTTAGACAATGCCCTCAACAACTCCTCTTGGGTTTCATAATGTTTCTCTTCAACCTCTACATCTTCGTCATGCTCATCATCATCTGGGTCTGACCAATTGATACCAAACGGTGCGTTGTAAGGCATAGCCCCCCAGTCTAAAACACGACCTAAAGGAGTGTTGTCCAAATAATCTTCAAACCCACCTTTGTTCCAACTTTTAATCCAATACTCCACAGCAGAATACAAATCTACAATTACTGGATTAGTAGCCATATCACTCTTGATGCGGTCAGACTACTTAAAGATTCAGTTTCGACCACGCTGGAAAGCCTCTTTGGAATACTTTTGAGAACGGATGAATCGCCATTTGTTGGTATTCTGTTCCTTCGGTTTGATTCTCTGTTGTCCACGGGTGAATCGTAGTTACTATCTCCCACAGCGAAACTTCATAGTTAGCATCTACTAACTTTCGGAGACTTTGCCTTTCCTGCTGAGACAACGGCCACACAATTTGTCCTGTTTTCGGATGAATTGCATACGGACAACGGATAATACCGCTACGTTGAATCGGTGCTAAGTCCAAATATCCAATACTAAACTCGGCTTCTTCCGAAACTTGTTCTACCACAGTTCGATAAAGTTTGCTTCGATACCGAATCGGGTCGTCACGATTTCCGTAAGTTTTACGCCAATGAGGGCTAATCTTTGACACCAAAGTTTCGGCTTCAGAATGATGCAACCAAACGTGAAACCCTTTGGACCCTGAAAACACAATTTGTGGTGACAAGCCGTGTTTGGTTTCCAGAAACTTTGCGATAGTATCAGCAATATCAAAGGCTGCTCCGATGTGGTCTTGCATATCAACGTCCCACACCAAATCCTGTCCTTTCCATAAACCGTCGAAATCAACTTCCATGTCTCGGCAACCAGTTCGTAACAAAGCACTCTTCCAAAATCCAGAATACTCTTTTAGTTCTTCTTTATTGAATCCTGACCGACCTCGCTTTCGCAACGGTGGTGGTAATCGCATTAGATTCCAGTTCAATCGGTTTGTGCCGATAAACAAACTAACTGCACGCTCAGGATAACCGAGAGTTTCTAAAGTTTCTACTACGCTCTGGGAATACTGAAACCTTTGCTTACGATACCCAAAGTCTCGGCTACGGTCTGACAAATCTTGATGCACGGTGAACTTTACTTCTCGGTCTTGTGCAAACTTAGCAATCTCGCTTAGAACTGCTTTGTCTCGTAGCCACATAATAACCATTACAGTAAATCACCTTCATAAAGGTGGTTCTTCATATAATAAACAATGACGGAAGTTTTGTGGTCCGAAAATTGTCCTGTCTGTGGGAAACCATCGTCAGGATGCCTCATGCAAATGCTGATGACAGGCGATACCCTCACTACCAATGAACTAATGTATTTACAAAAGTTCGACAATCTAAAACATTGGGAGGGTAAGAAAGTTCCAATGACGGCTATCACTCATTATGACTGTTACCAACAATATAAAAAAGGAGACGTGGTGCTTTACGACTTGCGAAGATTTCAAGAAGTCTTGAACTGGAATGAGTTTCCAATCAAGTTACTGAAACGTTTTCTATGATTCCACAGGAAATTGATGCCCGCATTCAATACACAAATAATGATGAGTCTCTTTCAACTCATACAGCAAAGTGTTATCACAGTTTTGCTTTGGACAAGACACAGTTTCAGGTTTGTAATTGATACCGTAAAGAAAGTCGTTCATTCCCATTCCTCCCAACTGTTTGGTCCAAAGGCTATACCGAAAAGGATTATGAGTAAAATCCAATCCCACATAACACTCAGTTCCAACGAACAGGCTTTACTTCAAACTCTCCAGCCTTTACACCGGGTCCAAGTTTAAAGTTCTCAGCAGGTGGTTGGGTTTCGATAACCTTTTCAGCCGATTCTGTCGGAGGTGACAAAAGCCATTCATTATCTTTTTCCATCTCAGCCATCTTTTGCTTAAGTGCTGCGTAACGGCCATCAATTTCCATTCGCTGGTTATTTGCTTCTTGATGATGTGAAACCAAATCCGCATCATCAGGCCATAGCACCATGAAAGCACGACGGTCATCTTTGATTGGAGAGGCCGAAATCATGCTGGCATGAATCTGATTTAGAGTAATTGTTTGAACAATAGCCGACGGCCTTAGAACGCCCGTCAAATCGTTACTTTCAATCAACAATTCTGCTGCTTCAACTGCTTGCTCTTTGGTTTGGTAAAATTGTGCATCCATTTGGTTCACCTGTAATGTTTGTAAGGTAAATCACCTATTTAAAGTTTCATTTTCTTAGCCATTTCTCGATTGAGAACTTCACTAATCATTTTCCACGCCATGACAACTTCTGGGTCCGCATGAGCCGAACTGAAAGCCACCGTCATTAGGTGGGCTGCCATCACGTCTTTGGCTTGTTTGATATTCATAGGCTTCATCGTCGCACTTCCTTGATTTTCATGTTGCTATCTACCAACAAGTAAGCAAACGCTTCACGCATACGCTCCTCAAACTGTTCAACGGCTTCATCTTCGTTTTCACCGGTGACATACATCAGCACAGTTCCCTTCATTTCATATCTTTTGGTCATAATTTTTCCCTCCGTAGTTTATTTGTTTCATTCTAAGTCGAAGTCCAATTTCAACGCAATTCCTACAAACATAAATGTTCTTAGGCATTTCATCAAGACTGTATTCATTCAAGTAATCATATTCTCCGCATAGTTCGCAATCGCTACTTCCCATGTTATGCCGTATCGGTCAGGGTATTTAAATGTTCTCAGTATCAACTCAACACAAACAAGTTCTTGCCGTCAGTAATCAAACTACCATACTGAAACTTGTCTCGATTCTCATCGGTTTCACCGTCTCGCCAGTATGGAGCAACTTTCGGATTGTATTTCACAGAATCCAACCCATCGGAACTAAAAAATGTTTCAGAATAGATTTCCACTCTGTCGCAGCGAACCCATGAACACACGTTCTTGTTGGTTTCACCTTTGAAAATCTTGGTCGCTATCCTACGGTTATTGTGCAACCGAGCATTGACCATCCGTAGTTGAAACTTTGCTGGGTCGTAATATCGAACACCAGCCTTGTCAGTAATTTGAAAGTGTCCCTTGTGTGGACCCGCACCTAAATGAAATCTAACTTTCATGTTCATCCCTCTATTCCACAGTATTTAAAACTTCAACCCAGTTTCCTTTTCAAAATCCTCAATCCAAAGTTCCACAATCCACTCATTGAGACATTCTCGGTTCTGTTCATAAGTCCAAAGGTGAGTCACCAACAGACTACTCAAAGTTTCACCCGATTCTTTTTGTTGTGCCAACCACTTATCAAAATCCAATTCAATTTCTTCTTCTTGACCAGACTCGCAAAGGTAGCGGTGGTAATCATCAACCCATGACAAAACTCTTTCATCTCCACGACGCATCAAATCATCATGCAACATCCAAATTAAACTTCGGGTGCTATTGCCGTTTCCTGTTTCATCTATGAAGTCATCACACATTTGTCGAAATGCAACAGGACAAATATCAATGTGTTCATGGTGTCCCTCACCATTGGTATAATCAAAACCACAATGTTCACAAAGTTCAAAGTCGCTGGCGAAATCTCGCCATTTGTCGTGGTGTCCGTTATCAACAAACCATTCTCGGATTTCAACGGGCATATTCTTGATTGTCTGCGACATCCACTTGTTGCTATTCTGCAACCTCTTGTTTTCGGATTCCAAAAAATTGACTCGCTGTTTCAATTTATTTTTCTTCAACATGGCTTCACCACCACTCGTCATCGTCGTCATCATGTGAAGCAAAATCCTTCTCGCCGTTGATAAACACGGCGTAATCATCAGTATCAAGGTCTGGTTTCCTGTCGAACAGGATTCCGAAAGCCAAGCCATTCTTGTCCATCGTCGGTGGCATCAAACTCAAGTCAATGACCGCAAAGATTCCTGAATCCACACAGAACTGTCCACAACTGAAAGACCATGAGCCATCTCCGCCAGCACTATGAAAGTAAATCCTTTGACCGTGATAATCCACATACTCACCGAGTTCGTCACTTGTAATTCCAGAACAAAACAAATCCCAATCGTCGTCTGAAACAACGTAGCAAGGGTCTCCAATCCAATATCTCTTCTCTATTTTGCTCATATCAGTCCCACTCCTTGACCCCTTATAAACCTTTAGCCCCACAACCACATTCGGATGGCTCGGTGAACTCCGTAATCTGAAACTCCCATGTCTTCCAACAAATCATGGAGGTCATTGGGTTCATCCACGTCATCCGTCATACGAACCTCTTCTTGTCCCCAACCCATAGCGTCGTGTTCTTTCTCACACACGCTGACCCACCAACAGGTGTCTTGACCAGTCCTTCGACGCATATTGACGCTTCCTCGACCTGCTGTTACCCAAACTTGGTTGCCGTCGTCGTCTTCACAAGGCATACTTACAGAAAGTCCCTGTCGAACTTCGTAGCCTCGATTGTATTCTTCGTCAGTCATTCCGATTAAATCTCCAATATCATATTCACTTGGCATCATTTTTCTTCACCTCCACGCATTCGCATTTATCAACACCGCATGGGCGTTTGGCCTGTGTCTTACAACGCCACATATCCCCCATACACCATGACTTTTCACCCATAGTATAGCGCACATCATCGTAAGCATCATTCACCTTAGCAATCTCTTGCCAGTCTTCGGGGTCAATGAGCCTATACACTTTGATGTTGTAATTCAATAGAAGTGATAATGATTTCAAGAATGCTATGATTTTTCTTGGCGTTAAATCCTTTCTCGTTTGATAGAACCAAAGGTTGAGTTGGTCGGTATTGCCCCTACATGATAAGTGCCATGTGTGATGGAACATCAAATTAGATTTATCTAAAGTTATCCAATCAGTCGGCTCTCCGTCTGTATTATTGGCGACGAAAGCGAATTGGTTTTCAGTTGCTCTATACTTGAATCCATATTTACGGGCTAATTTTTTGAACGGTCTTGTTTCACTCACGCCTTCACCTCCACGAAGTCTCTTTCAATTCTTTTACCACAGTGAGGGCATTGGTAAGTCACCAAAAGTTTTCCATGACTACACCCAAATGTAGTATGATTATCACACCACATATCACCGTCTATCCAATCATCATCTATTTTCTCACAACACTTCACGCCGTCATTCCCCATGATTACTCCTCCATTCCACAGTATTTAAACCCTTCACAATAATTGAGCCATAGCCAACTCTTTGCCCTTAGCCTCGACGACACAATCAAAGTCATGTCCGTAAGTTTCAACAGGACCTTCAACCAGAATACTGTGTGCTGGCGTAGGCTTGCCCGAAAACTTTGGATTATTGACTTCAAGACCTGCACTCTCGGAGTAATGGGTGCAAGGTCGCACCGACCAAGTATCAAGTGCTAACTCAAGGGCTTGTTGCTCGCTCAAGCCACCGTCGCAAAACAGGTGGTGGTGATAATCAAACACCACAGGAACATCAATGTCGTGACTCATAGGAGCCAACGCAGCCACCGAATGCAAACTGGCTCGGTCATCGTTCTCAACTGTTAGTCGTGAGCGCACAGACTCATCCAACATATCCACGTTGCGAGCGAAGCGTTCCAAAGCATTACCTTGACCTGTGCCGACATGAATGTTAATCTTAGCAAGATGGTTTCTGGGTTGAGCCAACATATCCATGACCTTGCCGTGATGATTGAGTTCGATAACAGTCTTGGCGACTACTGAATCACGAGTGCTGCCCAAAACATTGAACGGACCCGGATGAAAACTAAGTCGTTGATTAACAGATTGTGCAAAGCGACCTGTGCGAGCCATGACCTCAGCAATCTCGTCATAATCAGGCAAGTCCTCCAACTGATAACCTGCTTCGGGGTGTGTAATATGGCTAAACATCTCACTACTAATTCTGAATACCTCAACATCATGCTCGGCATTCCAATGCACGATGCGCTCAAGGTCTTGAACATTAAGCAAAGCACGTTCACTTAGACCCTCTAAACCTGCATCAATAGCACGAGCCACCGAACCAAACTTACGATTGGTAAAGATATTCTGCGCCCTCAATTGTGAGTTAATACAAGCATAGCCAAAGCGAACCATAATCCTTCGACTACATATCACCCTTATAACTGTATGCCTTTTTTCAAATGGCTCTTGGTTGTTTCTTAGCACTCGGAACTCTCGTCGAAAAGCCATAATATCGCTCTGCTGCTAACCTTTTATCAGATTTCCAACCCGGACATTCTTCTCGAACTACCCTTAATCTAAAATCTAATTCTTGCGGGACTACATTTCGGTAATGTCGAGGTTTCGTGTTGGCTGGCATTTTGCCGACGTAGAACTTTCGTGGACACTCTGCACACTCCCAAACATCCTCTGCACAACTTTCACAATAACGACCTTCATAATTATTGTATCTTAGATTTGAATCCAATATCAAATCCGATTTTGGACACCGACACACGATACACCAATGTCTCGGCAAATCAGTAGCCATTGTAGATATTACCGTTAGTCACCGACTTAAAGTTTCATTCCAAAAATACGGTTGGGAATCTACTCCAGTTTAAAACTTCTAAAACTTTGGGTCCTAAAATCCATGAATCTCTATCATCCAAAAATCGAATCGTATCTATGTCAATTTCATTATGAGTCATTTTATCAACGGTTGTAAGAGTCACAGGCATTAAATCATCTGTAACACCTACCACAACTCCGTGAGTAGTATCATTACTGCCTCTGTAAAACAATCCGACGGAGTTATCATAGTCTGGCCTTTCTGCCAGATACCAACCATTATTTTCTATGAAGAATTGATAATCAACTTCTGTGCCAACAGTTTCATCTTTGAAACCTTTTATCATGCGCCCCATAACCTTCATTCTGATTTCTTCCTGACCAAACCACCTTCCTTCTTCCCAATTTGAGTCACTTGCGCCTGAAATCACGAAATAGTTTCCATAACCAGATGTTCCACCCAAAGTTTTGTAGTTTTTACCTATGACGTCCCAATGCCCATCATCCAACTCAATTCCCAAAGGCATAGAAGCGGTTTTCTCGTATTCATCCACATCCAAAGTTTGGGTGACTCCTTCAAGGGTGCTGATGTGGTGGTATATCCCTGTCGGCACAGATTCATCCACGACATACCACCATTGAGTCATTCCTTGAGGTCGGTTCTCAACCAACCACCAGATTAACCAAGATTGATGGTCCTGTTCCAAAACAGGGTCACGATTATTGAAAATAACTTCACTGAAGTCTCTCATAATGAAACTTGTTCGGTGCTGATACTTAAAGAATCACTCATCATCGGCTACGCCGATAACCATTGGACCCACAATCTTTCGGCCAACCATCCCTGAACCCGTGCGGTTTAATTCCAGTTTTTTGTGCAAACCTTCTTCGTCGGCATACGCAATAGTGAAACTCGCTGCACGAGGTTTCGGAATACTTTCAAGATAACCACCAACTGCACGTTGCAGGGCTTCTAATCCAATGTCTTTACCCAAAAACTGAATGTTCTTGTCTGTAATTCGATAATACCTTAGATTCTCTTCACTCACGATTCGCCACTCCTTCTACTAATTCTGAAACTACGGCCAAAAACCTTCGGGCTTGTTCTACCGAAGCACCAGCCAGACCACTAATGTTGATAACGGGTCCTTCTGATGGGAACTTAAACGATACCATATTTTGATATGCTGCATCATCCATATTACCACATCTTTGCAGACCTACTTAAAACTTCAGTCAGTCATCTGACTGTTTTTGACATTGACAATTACTGCAAACTTTCTGATTCTTCAGTCGAGACTCTCGAAGGTGCTTTCGCCAAACTCTCATTTCTGCATGAATGTCTGACATCATTTAGTCTCCAAAATCCATTCTTCATAAACCGTTCCTGCGGCTTCGTCTTCAATTCTAATCTTCAATTCGTCTTTCATTCATCATCACCTTTCAACATATTATTGGGTTCTTGAATAATTGGAGTGTGCTGAGGCATCATTATACCACCCAACCACCACAAAAGCATACTTGTCAAACCCACAAATAAAAACCAACCAATCATTCCTCTTCCTCCGTTTCTGAAACTATCATCCAATTCCATTCTGACTTCATGTTCATGCCTCCAAAATCAAAAACTCATCAAGACATGAATGACAAGGATATTTGCCCTGCACTTGACTACGTTCGTCAGTCCAACCGACCTTTGAGCAAACGGGACAACTCACCGCATCGGGCATAGGTCTCATCGAGAACCCTCCGCATCAATTTTGGCTTGTAGTCGTTCTATTTTGATTTGCACCGCAGGGTTTCGAGCCTTCGGCCACTTAGCCTTCATGCGTTCCAAACGGTTCTTAGCACTCCACCACATTATTTCTTCACCACCCGAATACCTGTGTAATGAGTCTTACAGAAAACAGTTGCTGCTTTCTCTTTGGCTTCCAAAAGTGTGCCTTTGAATATACTGTGTAGTTTCCACATCTTATTGTGGGCTGCATCTCCACTCGATTGACCCTCAATCTGCCATGTCTCTTCATTCTCCATAGTATCACCTACTCAAAGCACCTTCTTAAAGTTTTGTAGTCAGCAATTCCGAAACGTCTTGAGCCACATATTGCTCGGTGTCTCTGTTGAAGTGCATAAGTTTCAATGTTTTGACCCCTACCGATTTTGCAGCCAGTAGTGTAGCCGTCAAGCAAGGTGTCAAACCCGTGACATACAAAGCGATTTCATCTCCATTCGATAAAAGTGGAGAATCAAAAGCCACACCGAAATGATGTTGAAAGTTCAAAGGTTCTTCGACCTTATCAAAAATGAAAGCCGTGATTGGGGTCCCATTGTTTTGATACATCTCGTGCCGATTGCACAGCCCTATATGTCTCATGCGTATTTCTCCCAATGTTCTTGAGACCCGCCTGTATCGAGCCACGATTGGCGTTCCTCTTCGTTCTCAAAGTGATACACATCGTTTCGATTACCATGGAAGTCGCTCGGAGCGTAGTGTTCCAAAAACAGGCTCGCTTTGTCCTTACCGAACTCAATGTAGATACCGCAGAAGTCCACGACACCTTGACTACCGCCCCAAGCGTTTTCCATTCTTTCAGCCAGTTCTTTCATAGCCTTTGGTCGCACCCAGCCTTGCATGACCGCATCAACCAAAGTTGTGGGGTTCACATATCCTGCCAGCATCATTACTTCATCGTTGGTTAGTTGGTGTTGCATCTTTTCACTCTCCGTTCAATTTGTCTGTATCGTCAAGGGTATTTAAACCCTCGGATTTCATCATTTCCCACAGGTCATTGATGTGGTCGTAGCCGCAAGAGTCCTTGAGACCTGCTTTCAAACAAGCCAGTTCTGTGGCCTCATCCAACCCCAGACTCATCAAGCCGGGTGAATCAGGATTAGGCACGAGCCACTTGTCTCCACCATCCAGATTTCGAGGGTCCACATCAAACGAGTTCCATGCGTTGTAAAAGGCATTACGGGTGGCATCCAAAGTTTCCTTCTTAATGACCCAGTATCGAGCAGTTTCCTTGCCCCACCATGTCTTTTGAACAACTTCTTCATACCACGGCATACCGTTAGGTGGTCGCACATACACCCAGTTTCCAAAGGCTCGGTCTCCTGTGTTGCACAACCAACCCAGATAACCTGAACTTACCTTTCCCAAAAAATTAAGTCCTGTGTTTGTCGGCGGCTTCAACCATACTTCTGTTCCCATGATTGTCCCAAAGCATGACCCTATTTAAATGTTTCATTCTTTCATTTCCAGATTTACGGAACAATCAGGACACAAACCAGTTTGTTTCAAAACACCTTTAGGCCACATCGTTGGACAATTCTTACATTGTTGCCAACCAGCAAAAAGTTTGCCGCAACCCATCAACAACCCACCATGTCATCATCACAGTTTGAAGTTCCTAAGCCTTCCAAATTAGCCTTGTCTTTCGAGAGTTTCTTTTCCAATTCTGAAGCCTGTTTCTCTGGCACATCTTCAATAACTTTCGATTCATATTCTCTGGGAACTACTGACAACTTGTGGTCACACGTTCCAAATTGTTCATCACCCCAGACGACAAACTTTCGTAGTGGAACAAAAAACGGGCTGGTAACTTTTCCAATCAACTTCCGCAAAATCATAATAATCACTTTTTCTTAGATTTAGCCTTCTTTTTAGCGGGAGACTTTCGCTTGGCTTTGGCCTTTGCCTTATTCGGTTTCTTCTTCGGGATGTCCATCGTCAATGCCGACTTTTTGTCTGCTAATTCTGTGGCAATACAACTGTGTGAACAAAATTGTTTCGTGGTAATCATCTTGTGCCAACCTCGTTTCTGACTCTTGGGTTTCGCCCAACCCACTCCGAAAGTATATCCAGCATCGAAAGTTGTTTTACAACGGTCACAATCTGCACCCTCCTCACTCGGAGAACTTTCAATGTCCTTGACATCGAATCCGCAAAGTTCCGCCAAACATTCTACCGAACACGTCGTATCCGTCGTCAAATGTTCTGACCAACGACCTGAAGGTTGAAACAAACTGGCTGTAAAAATGGCTACGGGACTTCCGCCACGAATGTTTTTCTCACACATAGCACATTCCATACCCGTTATTATGAACAACTACTGACTTAAAGTTTCAGTCTTGGTCTGGAAACGCATCAAAGTAGAATACTTCTTTGTAAGATGTGATTTTTTTGCCAAACAAAGTCCAGTAACTATGAATACTAATCAATTCAAAATCGCCTTCAGTATCAACAATGCCTTCTCTAATGTATTCATCCATCAAGATTCTGACGGCCTGTGATGATGAGGTGGTCCAAGGTATTTCATCATTATATTGAGTTGAACAAACTTCTTCGCCTTCAACCCATGCCATCACAGTATAAACTTTCTTTAACAAAAAATCACGACCTTGTGAACTTCTCTATCATCTGTATAAGTTGTTGGGGAGTCCAGTTCAAAACGGGGTTGCCCCAATCCTTCAAAGAAGGGACAAATTGCCAGTCATCAGAATACTGGTGGGTAAAACTTCTCAAAGGTTCCAGCCCGACTCCAATCGCCTGACTGAGAGCCTGTGCAGGAGTATCCAAGAAGAATACTAAACTTACATCGTTAGTTTCATCAAATGATTGTGAATCTTCAAACTCAAAGTTAAAAACATAAACCCATTCTGTTTGCAGCCAACCCGACCGCCGCCGTTCATTGTGGATTCCACGAAACATTCCTACATTATTCATCACAAATTGCTTATCTACGGTAATAAAATTGCCGGCCTCTATTTCTTCATCCATGGTCTTTGCCGCTTCTAAAAAATCTTCTTTTAAGTTGTCAAAATCTTCGGGGTCTGCATCTTTGAAACCAGCCCCGATGTAGCCTACTTCCATATCACCGCCATACAAAAGTATTTGTTTATCTCTAAAACTAAGAGCCATAATTATCTCACTTCCGAATTAGTTTGAAAAGACCAAACAATCCAACTGCGCCCAGCAAAAGCCACAACCAACTAAACTTGGTATCCCATGAAAGTTTCAAATCTTTATCATACATTGAGGCTGCTCCCAACGTCGGCTGACCTTGTTTCGAGTAACCCCAATCTTCATCCCAAGCACCTGCGGCCAACTTTCGTTGCTGTGCAAAACCTTGCCAATCCATTTTGAAAGTTTGACCTCCTCGTGCCTGACTCAACTTGAACTCTAAACTCGGAAACGTAGTTGCCACAGTAGCGGAACTTTCGGAATCTTTCATTTGAACTGTAACTCTTCGACCCAACTCCAGATAACTTTGGTCATCCATCTCGATGACTCCTCTGAAACTTTCACCTGACTCATCTACCAGATACGGAAGAAACTGGCTCGGTATGTTCAACTTCAAAGAACTGGTTTCACCGATTCGTGGTTGATAATTGAAAACTTTGGCCTCACCTGAAGTTCTCATCCACTTCCAAGAACTGGGCATAAACGGTTTCTTCAGTCGAGAGATTGACAAAGACTTTCGTTCAGCCTTTTTGGTTTCTGTCAATTCTGACGCAAAGTTTGAGCCGAAAGTTCGACCATGCTCTGCCGACTTACCAGAAACATCATGGTAAGGAAGTTTAGTCCAATCCATACTCAGATTAACATCGTTCTGATACTTAAAAGATAGTGAAACTTTAAGTAGTCGTGCAACCAACCATAAATTGGGTTTTTCCGAAAAAGGACTGGATACGGATTGTTGTTGTTGTTGTTGTTTTACGTTATAGAGTTTCGTTGCCATTTCCATTTCTTATAGAGTTGAAAGTCTGGAGTAAGATTAACTGCTGCATGAGGAACACAAAAGATAGGTTTCGGCTGATTCCAAGTGAACCAAAGTGTAGTAGAACCCGCCTTTACATTCACACCGTATGATAATACGAATCCCAGTATTCCCGAATCCACTCTTCTTTCGGAAGCAACTTTTGTTCATGGGTCATACTTTCCCACCAAATGTCCTTGACATCCGTTAGCACACGCTCTTTGTCATCTTCGTGCTGAGTAATTTCAGCAATAAAGAATCCTCTGTCGCCGTCGTCATCCACAAAGGAAAACCTTCCTTGAAGAAGTGTAGCAACCTGTTCAAGTTCGAGTTCGTCTTGTTCAATAATCATGTTTGTTCCACTCCGTATGACCTCTTTAAACTTATCGTTCACCAACTATACACAATGCTGCACCATTCTTCGGTGTCTCGGTGGTCGTGAAATGTTTCAAAGTTGATACCCTCTGTTTGGCCTCTGATTGGTGGTGTCACAGAAATAAGTTCCATCTCTCTTCGACCGCCACGCTTGTCATTCTTGATGTTTCGGAAGTAAATAAAAGCGCAGGGTTTCAAATTAGACTTTCGACGCACTACCGCATACATGGTCTGACCCAAAGGCGCACTCAACAAATCCTCATAGAATCCTTGTCGTGGGTAAAGCCAAGAACCCATTAACTGCGTCAAAGTTTTGGTTCGACTCTTACCGTAGCGAGATTTATCCCAATCCTGTTTGAAGTGAGGTGTTGCCACCACTACGATTTGTTCATCCAGCCACGAAGTTCTTCCAAAGTGAGTTGCTTCCATGATACCCCTACACCAGCGACACTACTTAAAGATTACATTTTTTCAAAATCAAGTTTGTTTGACTTCAAGACCCTAAATGTAGGACAAAAGTTGGACTACTAACTATCAAAAGGTCCGAAACTGTCCGTTGCCCTCAGATGTCCTATGGTGACCACAGATGTTCACAAGTAGTCACAGATACTCAACGCAAGGTCAAAAATCGGTCAGTCCGTGGAGTGTGCGAGACCCCTTCGGGGTTCCGAAAACGGGTAATTTGGCGCAGACAGGCTCGCAGTATAGCGTTTAGGAAAAAAAGTTTGGGGTTCCGAAC
>Ga0209630_10001231_pt1 | contig 27912 bp, 22 predicted proteins | sample COG_01_FD_184745 | JGI IMG/M metagenome (GOLD analysis project Ga0209630, IMG submission 184745) | Pelagic Microbial community sample from North Sea - COGITO 998_met_01 (SPAdes) (version 2) | ecosystem: Environmental > Aquatic > Marine > Neritic zone/Coastal water | place: Helgoland, sampling... | reverse complement strand
GTATTTATGCCTTTGTTACATTGATGACTGGTGTTGAACCATCCGATGATATTAAAACAGATATTCTAGCTACAGTTACAAAGATTATTGGTCCTCATGCAAAGCCAAGCGTTATTCAATTTTGTGAAGGATTACCTAAAACACGATCTGGCAAGATTATGAGAAGAATTTTGAAAAAAATTGCTCAAAATGAAACAGATGATCTAGGAGATATTTCTACTCTAGCAGATCCAAGCGTGATTGAGAGTTTATTACGCTAACTTAAATTTTTTATGCTCTTTTAATATGCAATAGTCCATAACAACTGCTATTCCATGGCCTGAAGCTAATCCTGCAGATTCATTATCAATAATATTTTCTTGCAACCATAGTACTTTTGCTTCAATTGCAATTGCATTTTTGGTAATTGATGGAACAAATTCTGGTTTTCTAAATACATCAATAATATCTATTGAATGAGGAATATCTGATAGGGAAGGATATGAAATGATAGAACCAATTTTATCTACTGTAGGATTAACAGCTACGACATTAAATCCCATATCGTGTAAATATTGACCTACTTTATTGCTAGGACGATCATGTTTTGGACTCATACCAACAACAGCTATATCCTTAAAACTGAAAATATGTTTTAGTTTATCAAATTGTAAAACCATTTAGAATAGTGAACTATTTTTTATCTTTACAATCTTCGCAAATCATATCTTTTTCTTCGCATGTTTCGCATGTTTCAGAATCATGATGAGACGTTGATTTGTGGTGCATGATTTTTTTCTTCATCATGGTTTTTTTACCTTTTTTAGGTGACCATGATCCATCTTCAATCATGAATGATTTCACTTTAACATTATTTGAAAGTGATAACTCTTCTCCATTGACAATTACTTTCATTATTTCTTCGCCATTAATGATCTCTTTTTCAATTTTTACATCTTTTATATCAATATCTCCGATATTTTCTAAATCAAAACCGTCCATATTGTCCATGTCCATAATAAACATATTTTCACCTTTCATAGGATGAAAGCTACCCATTGGGCCATGAGAACCTTTGTTCTCAATTGCTTTATTAGCTAAAGTTGCAAAGATTAGTATTGTAAAAACTTGTAATCCAAATTGTAGTTTTTCTTTTGTTGTCATGGTACCCTTCTTCTTTATTTTAATAAATAATTTGCTATATCTTTTGCATAAGAACTGGCTATTTGAATATTAACTATTTTTATATTTATTTGTTCCGCATAATAAAAATATATTTTGAATAATGCTTCCATTACGTTATTTCCATAAAATAACAAAATAACAGCTCCGGTCAAGAGTCTTAATGGCTCTATACCTGATGATATTTTATGTGATAATGGTTCTTTCGCAATAGAATGTAATGAGTCTAAAAATTCTGGATTAGCAATTTGTTCATCAAACATTTGTGGATAATTTTTATTTTGCATTGAGTTGATCCTTTAGATTTGTTTTTGCTCGCCTTAACCATGATTTTATAGTGTTTTCATTGATAGATAATTCCAATGCGATATCTTTAATGCTATAATCAAGAAAATAAAACATGATAATAGTCTGACGTTGATTCAAGGGAAGCTTAGTAATTGCTTCTTTTAATGATAAGTTATTTACTATATCAATAGAAGCCCCTTTTTCAATGGTTATTTCTTCACTTCGATGCCTTTTTTCTTTGTTGTATGTCGTTAGTGCTGTGTTATATGTAATACGATACATCCATGTATATAAGGAAGATTTAAATGAAAACTTATCCAAGCTTTTCCAAATTTTTTGAAAAGATTCTTGGGTAGAATCTTCTGCTAACGTCTCATTTCTTAGTACAAATAGTGAGATATTGTACAGTTTTGATCCATATGTATTTATTGCTTGCATAAATATTTGATGTCTTGTTGTGTAATCCAATTTATCTTATAGACCTCAGTTTTATTGAAAAAGTTGCAACTTTTTTAAATTAAGCAAGTCTAAATCATTAACGAACAAAGAAGGAGAAATGCTGTGAAACAAACAATACTTATGATAATGTTACTACTTTTTATCACTGGATGCGGATCATTTAATGAGCCACATGCAGAACTTCATATTAATAAAAATATTAGCACTGGCCAAGAATTATTAGATATTCAAGCTGCGTTAGATGGAAATATTATTACGGAAGATGAATTCAAAACTCAGAAAGAGAGAATTTTGAGTGGAGATAAGATTTTTGAGATTGAAATTGATGAATTTGAAAATTTTGATGATGGCGATCAGATTAAAGCAAAAATTCGAATGAATATTAATGGTGAAGATGTGGTATCTATTAATAATGGAGGCGAATAATGTTTGATTGGGCTTTTATTGTTCCATTAGGGTCTTTTGTTATGATTTATGGATTCATGAAGCTTGGCACAGAAGAAAAAATGCGTAGTAGGGAATTATTGAATAAAGAGATTATGATGGCTCTTGAAAAAGGTGTGGATGTTCCCTTGGCCCAAGAAAAATCCCCATTATCTTATTTTCGCAAAGGCATCATATGGGCATTAATTGGATTGTTTGTTGGAGTAGCTTTTATTATTGACGGCGATGTCCAAGCAGCTGGAGTGTTAGCATCAGTACCACTTGCTGTCGGGATAGGATATCTTAGTTATTATAAAGTAGCAAGCCAGCAAAACAAAGAAGAATAATACTTGATAACTAGTTAAGTAAAAAAGGTCTCAAGTTGAGGCCTTTTTGATTTTTAGACTTTTTTGGATCCGGGAAAAAATATATTCGTTGTTTCTTGATAGATTTTGTATTCAGGGCGTTTTTTTAAAGAATAGTATTCTGATGGAATCGCGCCTGTATGATACACTAATGTTGTATACATCATTCTAGAAGTAAATAGGAGTCCTAGTCCTAGTAATATCCATACGGTCATTGATTCTGTATTATATAACAGAATCCAAGATGGGATTGATGCAATGATTAATCCATTCCAAACCATCCATTCAGCAAAATAATTAGGATGTCTGGTATATTTCCATAATCCAACATTACAGACTTTATTTTTTTCACCCGATGCCTTCATTTTTTTTAAAAAGGAGATTTTTTGCATATCTGCAATTGATTCCATGACAAATGCGCCCAACCAAATAAAAACACCTACTATTTCAAGCATTGAAATCGTTGTATTAGAATTGGTTGCAATAATAAACGCAGGCATTGCTAGAAAAGAAGTATTGGCTAAGCCTTGTAGAATCCCTTCAATTTGCATGGCAAGCATGGTATTATTTTTACCTGCTTTTTTCCAACGTTTTTTCTGATATTCATAGCGGGGAAATTCTGTTTTGAGCATCCCCAGTCTCCACATTTTGAGTGCACCCATTCCCATACGACTTCCAATTAAGATATAAAGGATACTAACTGTAGCTATGCGAAAACTATCACCCTCGCCATAGAGCCAAGTGATGATCCCAATAAGAGCAACTCCCCATGGCCAGCCAATATCAACATAGGACATACGTCCAGTACGCCATGTGGGTAAACACACTACAAAAACAAATAATAGTAGTTGAAGCGCTCCATTAGTAAAGCTGATTGAGGCAAGATTTTCTGAAGAGAGTAACAATCCCCAGCCTAAAATAAATGGGATTAAAGGAGAAAAATATTTCATTCAGATGGGCTGTATTTATTAGAGTCCAAATCCACCACCATGGCACATTAAAATCTGTCCTGTGACATAGTTAGATTCAGGAATACAGAACATATAAATAGCACCAGCAGCTTCTTCAGGAGTTCCAGGTCGTCCAAGTGGAATCATAGTCTTTGCGGATTGAAATATAGCCGAATTGACTCCCACTTTGATTTTGTTTCCTTCAATATCAATCAATGATTCTTCTTTTTCGGCGTCGGCATCAGTTAAACGTGTTTTGATAAGACCAAATCCTACTGCGTTTACATTTACATTATAACGACCCCATTCTTTTGACATGGTTTTTGCCATTCCTACTACACCAGCTTTTGCAGTTGCGTAGTTGACTTGCCCAGCATTCCCATTCATCCCTGATGTGGATGAGATATTGACCACTTTTCTAAAATTTGTAATCCCTTTTTCTTTTTCTTCTAGAAATAATCGTTTGATATGAGGTTGAGCGGCTCTTAAGATTCGAAATGGAGCAGTTAAATGACAATCTAGAATAGCTTGCCATTGTTTATCATCCATTTTTTGAATGACATTGTCCCAAGTATATCCTGCATTATTTACAATAATATCTAATCCGTTAAATGTGTCTAATGCAGTATTAATAAAGTTGTCTGCAAAATCGTCTTCCGTAACACTGCCGACGCACGCTACAGCGTTTCCACCCATTGCAATGATATCTTCTACCGTTTGATGAGCTGGATCAGCATCAAGATCGTTAACAACGATATGTGCACCATCTTTTGCTAACATTAAGGCTAGTTCACGACCGATACCTCGACCTGAACCTGTAATTAATGCCACTTTTCCTTCTAATTTCTTTCCCATATTAAAATCCTAACGACTTCCCAATGATCTCTTTCATGATCTCAGTGGTACCGCCATAAATTGTTTGTACTCGTGAATTTACATAAGCTTTAGCAATAGGATATTCTAAGATGTATCCATACCCACCATGCAACTGCAAGCACTGGTCTACAACTTTGAGTTCCAGCTCTGTTATCCACCACTTAGCCATTGCCGCTTTTTCGGGAGTAAGCCTTTTATCATTTAGCTCAAAGACACATTGATCATAAAATGTTCGTGCAATTTCTGCCTCTGTTGTCATTTCAGCTAACTTAAATTTTGAATTTTGAAAGCTTCCAATTTTTTGTCCAAATGCTTTACGTTCATGACAGTATTTGATTGTCAATTCAAGGACAAATTCAATGACTGCAATTGATCCAGCAGCAATAGATAGTCTTTCTTTTGGAAGACTCTCCATCATATAGTAAAATCCTTTACCTTCTTCACCAAGTAAATTGTCTTTAGGAACTTTGACATCCTTAAAAAACATTTCCGCTGTATCTTGTGCTATTTGACCCATTTTATGTAGTTTATTCCCACGTTCAAATCCTTCCATGCCACGCTCTAAAACAATTAAACTAATACCATGCGCACCATTTTTTGAATCTGTTTTACAGGCTACAATCACCAAGTCGCTCAATAAGCCATTTGTGATAAATGTTTTACTTCCATTTACTACATAATGATCACCCATGTCTTTTGCAGTTGTTTTAATAGCAGCTAAATCACTACCTCCACCTGGCTCTGTCATAGCTAATGCACCAATAGTTTCTCCGCTACAGATTTTTGGAAGCCAACGCCTTTTCTGCTCTTCATTACAGTGTCTTATAAGGTAAGGTACAACCAAATCATTTTGTACAGAATGTCCGAAGCCGGGATTTTCTGCCCTTACACTTTCTTCAATTAAAATGGTATTATATCGAAAATCATCAATACCCATTCCACCATATTCTTCAGGAACATCTATTCCAAAAAAATTATTTTCTCCAGCTTTTAGCCAGACTTCACGGGATACCATTCCATCTTTTTCCCATTGTTCATTGTTTGGTTTGCATTCGCGATCCATAAATGTGCGGACTGCATCCTGAAATATCATTTGTTCTTCTGTTAAATTTTCTTTCTTCATAAAAAATTCCTCTATTATTTAGTATTGTATTTTACATATTTTTTTATAATTATACTTTCAGAACTTTTTTGATTTATAAATTGAAAGTAATGAGTATAATTGACTTTAAAATATGTAAAGTGTACTTTACCTATTTACAAAATGAAAAAAAGAGGGAATAATGACTACAAATAAAATTTTATCTATCACATGCATTGTTGCAATTGCAAGTACCTTAGGACTAGCTTACTTCTGGGATGATTTTCTTGGAGGATTAAGTGTTAATGTATCTATGGATAGAGAGCTGGCCTTAGAAGAAGCAAAAGCTGCATCTGAAGATTTTGAAGTACTGGGTAATAACCTTGATCAAGCAGCAGCCTATTCTTTTAGTTCAAGCTTACGTGACTATGTAGAACTCAAGCAAGGTGGTCGTGAAAAGTTTCAATCGATTATTGATAGCGATGTTTTTTCCCCCTACAACTGGGTTGTAAGAACATTTAAAGAAGGGCAAGTAGCTGAAGCCACTTTTGCATTTAAGCCAAACGGTTCTTCAAATGGTTATCGTGTTAAAATTCCAGAAGATCATGATTCAGATAGTTTGTCTGAAGAAGACGCCCTCAGTTTAGCAGCTCTAAAAATTAATGATCATTGGTCTGGAAATTTTGCAGACTATTCATTAATAGAATCATCTTTTGAAGAAATGCCAAATGGTAGAGTTGATCACTCATTTGTCTTCGAGCATAAACTTCAAGACATTGGAGATGCAAAGTATAGATTAGATGTTGATGTATCTGGATCAATAGTAAGTTCTGTATCCCCAAGTGCTTTTATTCCAGAATCATTCAATCGTGAATTTTCTAATATAAGGTCAGATAATGATACCATAGCGATGTTTGCAAACTTTGCTTTTTTAGGTATTTATATGTTAGTAATAGGTGTAGGATCTATCATTATTTTTTATCGTACCGGTTGGTTGAGATGGAAATCATCATTATTAGCTGCAGCCTTTATTGCTACAACTAGTACATTAGTACAACTAAACTTTTTCCCTACTATGTGGATGGCTTATGATACCGCTACTAGTAAGTCACAGTTTATGATAGAAGGACTATTAGCGATGCTAGCAAATGGTGTAGTGAACTTCTTACTTTTTGGTGCAACTTTTGTTATTGCAGAGTCGCTAACCAGAAGAGCATTCCCAGAGCACATTCAACTATGGAAAACATGGACAATGAATGTTGCTAATTCAAAGCGAGTATTAAATGATACGATATTTGCTTATCTAATTGTTCCAATTAAACTGGCTATTGTCGGCGCATTTTATATTCTTATGGAAAAATATTTTGGATTCTGGTCTCCAGCAAGTAGTATGGCCGATCCAAATTATTTAGCATCTATTTTTCCTTGGTATACAGGAATTGCTATTTCACTACAAGCAGGATTCTGGGAAGAAATGCTCTTTCGTGCTGTTCCAATTGGGGCAGGAGTCTTGATTGGGCAGAGATATAATATGCGTTTTACTGGCCTTGCTATTGCAATGGTACTACAGGCATTAATTTTTGGAGCAGGACATGCTAATTATCCCGCACAACCTTCCTATGCTAGAGTGGTAGAATTATTCTTACCATCTATTATTGTTTATGGGATGTTGTACTTGAAATTAGGAGTAATCTTTGGTGCAATTACACACTACTTATATGATGTTTTACTATTCTCATTACCGATATGGTATTCCAGTGGCTATGTTGTCGATAAATTTATGACTGTACTTTGTGGAGCTATTCCTTTGCTTGTGATTTTATATTTTAGAATGAAAGCAAATGGATGGGCTGAACTAGATAACAAGGCATTGAATAAAGGATTTAAACCGACTCCACCAGAGATATCAAAGCATAAAGAAGAGTCGAAAACTATGGTACAAGATGGAGCTCCATTAAATAAGAAGATCTTATTAGGATCTATAATATTTATTGTGATAGGAATGACATCATTGAAGTTTAGCGATTCTGATGTTTCTATAGATTCGCCAAGCATAGATCGTGAGCAGGCTATTAGTATTGCAGAAGAATTTCTTTCTGCAAATGATATAGAGCTAGCTGCAGGATATGAAGGCTATGCAATGATTACCACTACCTACCCCGGATCACGTTTCATTTGGGAAGAGTTAGGGTCTGATACTTTCAATGACCTTTTAGGGTCTTACGTGTTAGGGCCAAGGTGGAAAGTTCGTTTTGCTAAATTTGATGGCGAAGTAGAAACAAGGGCAAGAGAAATAGTTGTTTCAGTAGATTTTGAAGGGAACCCTATTCGCTTTTATAATAAATTTCCTGAAAATGAAGCTGGGGCTATCTTAAGTCAAGCTGAAGCTAAAATAATAGCAGATCAGGCTTTAAGTGATCACTTTAATTTAAACCAAAGCATGGTAAGCTTAGTCAGTGCAATTGAATCTCAAAAGCCAGAACGATTAGACTGGATATTTACTTACAAGGAAGATAAGAGTGTAAACTATCAAGGTTCGCAACTAGAAAGCGTCATCACTGTTTCAGGTGACCAGCTTGCTGGATTTTCACAATCTATTTATGTTCCTGAAGAATGGTCAAGAATGATTCGAGACAGAGAAGGATTTTCTGGAATGCTTGCAATGCTATTTTCTATTCCGGGAGGTTTATTTATCGGTGGATTATTGTTGATACGTTCTTTTAAGATGTTGATGGATAGTAAGCTGAATCTGAGAAAAGGAGCATTTTTTGGTGCAATAATTTTTGTTAGTGCTATTGTTGCCTTTTTCAATGATTCATCATTCTTTATGACATTACCTACAGATCAACCAATAGGAAATTTAATGACAACAATGTATATATCTGCGATGATAGGATTCTTAGTGATAGCATTGGCTCAAGTCTTATTTTTTGGTGGTCTAGGTACCATGTTAAAGCCAACTTTAAATCGTAGTTCAATCTCAGATTCTATAGTTGGAGGATTTATTGCCGCATTATTAGCAACTACAGTCGCCATGATAGCTGGATCATTCCAATTAGATCTCAATCCAAACTTTCCTAGAATAACTCTGTCAGGATTATATTATCCCGTGTTAGATACTTTTAATATTTATGGAGGATTTGTTGCTGTAGCATTTAGTTTATTCTTTGCCAAAACTCTATTCGAAATCACAGATGGATATGCTAATACAGTAAAGTCTAATATCTACGGAGTTTTGCTGGTGATGTTTGTATATGGTGGTACTATTGAAATGCAATATACTATTGGACCATCACTGATAGCGATTGTACTATATTCTACTTTATTATTTTTAGTATATAAATTTATTATTAAAAATAACTATATGTTGATACCGTTCATGGTGTTATTTGGAAGAATTATTAGCACTTTCTCAAGTAATGAGTTGGGTGCGTTTAATTCTTATCCTAATGAAGCACTATTTATGGTAGCATCTTATTTAGTAGGAATAGTGGTATGGGTGCAATTAACAAAGTTCTTCTTTGATACAGATCAATAGTTTAAGTTGATATATAATGAGTAAGAAAATATTATTTTTCTTTGCAGCAACAGGATTACTGGTAGTGAATAATCTCTTTCTCTACTGGCAGTTCTTTGAATTCGATTTTGCTATTTTCCTAGATAATACGATAGGTATAGCATTATTTATCGAGGCATTTATGCTCATGCTATTGTTTGCCTATTATTTTAAGCATCATCCCATCGGTAAGTATAAATGGTATTGGTTAATTATTTTGTCTTTATTGGGCAGTTTATTGTTTGCGCTTCCTTTTTATTACTGGCTTAACACAAAGGATAAAAATTAGTACATTCCGTTTATGTCTTTTAAGAATAAAACCGTAATTATTACTGGAGCCTCGTCTGGAATTGGACAGGAAACTGCCAAAGCATTTTTGTCATCAGGCGCAAAAGTGATATTGGTATCTAGAAGTAAAGAAAAGATGGAAGCATCCTTCCAATCTTATAATAAAAGTCAATGCGTAATATATCCTTTTGACCTATCGCAATTAGATAAAATTGATTCATTTGTAAGTACAATTATTAAAAAGGAAGGTCCGATTGATATTCTGTTTAATAATGCTGGTATTGGCTCAGAGAGCTTATTTGAAGACATAGATTTAAGCGTATTCCATGAAGTAATGCGAGTAGATTACTTTTCAGTCGTTTACTTTACAAAATCTATTTTAAGACATATGATTGATAATGGAGGAGGTCAAATTGCTACAAATACTAGTGTAGCTGGATTAATTACTTCAAGAAAAAGAACGGTATATTCATCTGCAAAATTTGCATTACATGGATTCCTTGATTCTCTTAGGCTAGAGGTTGGAAAGCATAATATAGATATAACTATTATTGCACCAGGGAAAGTGATCACAAACTTTGGAAAAAATAAATTAGACTCTAAGGGAAACCCTTTTGGTAGAAATTCCTTAACGCCCTTTGGATTATCATCAAAAAAGGCTGCAAAAATCATTCTGAAAGCTATTAAGAATAAAAAAAGACAAGTCATCGTTTCAAAATGGGGTGATATTGCATGGTTTGGAGTCCTTGTCCATAGATTTTTCCCTAGTATATATTTCTTTTTAGCAAAAAGAATAGACGCATAACAAAGCATATATGAAATATTCCATTCTAGAAGATCCGAGATATCGTCATTTAGCAAAGCCTAAATCAATTCTATTTAAAATTTTATCATTTGTTTTTGATTTATATGCTAACACAGTTTTGACATTTTATACTCCAGTTAAGGTGATAGGAAGAGAAAATATACCTAAAGACACCCCCTTTATTTTTGCAAGTAATCATAATAGCCATATGGATATTGCTGTATTAGCATATTCAACTCGATTGGGTTATGAACGCTTTGGATTTTTAGCAGCAAAAGACTATTGGTTTGATAATAATTTTAGACAAAAATTCTTTAAAAACTTTATTAATCTAATTCCAATAAGTAGAAAGCAAAATCCAGAATCACTTGATTTAGAAGATACATTTACTTTATCAAAAGGATTTATTGGATTGGGCAATAATATCATCATGTTTCCAGAAGGTTCAAGGGGAGAGCCCGGTGTTTTACAGCGCTTTAGAAAGGGAACAGTAAAATTCTCAATAGGATTAGATATCCCTATTTTACCTGCAGTTATTGTTGGTACTGATAAAGCATGGCCTAAAGGTGAGAGTTTCATGAGACCTACCAATATTACTATTAAAATTCTTCCTCCAATTACATCAAAAGACAGATCAAATTTAACTGAAAAAGCATACAATAAAGAGCTGTCAGCTCAAACGAAAAAATTAGAGAAAGTGGTTACAGAGGCTTTGAAAGAATTTGAGAATAAATAGTTAAGAACTTGTAATAGTAATAATTGTACCTGCTGAATCTAACGAACAAGGATAGCTTGTTAGTGCGCCAGTTGCTGGACCTGAAACTACATTTCCATTTAAATCAAAAATTGAATTATGGCTTGGGCATAATAAATTATTTCCTGCACTATTAATATTCACAGTATTATTTGCATGCGTACATCTTCTTGATAAGGCTCTAACGCCTGTATTGCTTGTCCTAAGAACAATTATTCCTCTAGAATCAAATGTGTCACTACCACTTAATTGAATACCATTTCCAGGAGTTTGAAGTATAGTATACATCATAGAAGTATCAATTGTGATTGTTCCTGTAGCAGCATCATAAGTATATCCTGTATCGGTATCACCACCACCACCATTGTTATCACCACCACCATTGTTATCACCACCACTAGGGTCTTCAGGTCCTGTTGGAGACGATCCACCACCACCGCAAGCTTGTAAGATAAAAGCTGTACTTCCAATCATGGTTAAAGTGGTTGCTTGCTTCATGAAATCACGACGTGATGGATCGGAAGGTTTTTCCGAATTACAATCACATCCACATGATTCAATTTTTTTTGGTAACTTAGAGTTGTTCATACTTAGTGTTAAAATTTACTACTAAAACATGTCATTCAGAAGAAATCTTATAATATTATCAATTTTTTTATTGTTCTCGAGCATAAAAGCACAATCTGTAGTGACTCAGGAAAGCTATGATAATAGATTTACTCCGCAAGAAATTGGATTACCTGACAATATGCCTTATGTAAAATCTATCATATGGGGAAAAGAAGGAGTCTTTAGAAAATTAGATATTGGACCTGAGACTAGGATAGAAGAATTGAAACTCAGACGTAAAATGTTAAAACATCATCAATGGATAGGTATTTTGACTTTAGCTGGCCTAGCTTATCAGTATGATGTAGGAAAAAAATTATATGATGGAGATGATAGTGATTATTGGGATAAACATTATGATCGACATAAAGCAATGGGATATTTTACCTATGCAACTTACATGACCGGTGCATCCCTTTCTATTTTTGCACCTCCTGCTAGAAAGTATGATAACAATTTTTCTTCAATTAAATTTCACAGAACAATGGCAATTCTTCACTTTTCTGCAATGATGGCTCAACCATTCTTAGCCAAAGCAGCAGTAGCCGATGGCAAAAGATATAATGATTTGATGGATGCTCATTTAAAAGCAGGAACAGTAGCTTTTTTTGCACTAAGCCTTGATGCGCTAGGAATTACTTTTTTTAAATGAAAAAGCTGATCATCATTTTGTTTTTTCAAGTTGTATTTGCACAAGGAGTGCCAGTTTCAATTGATGTAGAGCAAAGCTTTATTTCTTATGATGGAAGGCATCCTGCTCATAATTGGACGGGCATATCAAAGGAGATTAAAGGTTCATTTATTTTTGACAAAGATAACCCCACTGCTTCAAATGTAGACTTATTTGTTCCTGTATTTAGTTTTGATAGTAAAAATTCAAATCGTGATTCCAATATGTTAGATGTTATTGAAGACTATTTTTATCCTACAGTTAGCTTTACTTCATCTGGAATAATAAAACAAGAAAATCAATATTATATTAAGGGGCTTTTATTTTTCCATGGTATTAAAAAGGAGATAACCATACCCGTAAACTTTACTTTAGATGATAAAAAAATTATAGTAGATGCAGATTTTTCTATCAGTTTATCTGAGTATAAAATTAAACGTCCTTCATTATTAACTATAAAAATGAAAGATGATATTGCTATTAAATTTTTCTTAGTTGGTTTTATTTAAATTTTGTTATTGATTACCAAAACAATAATACATTATATTGATGATTATGAAAAAAATTACCTTAATTTTTTTAATTTTCTTTTTATGGACATGTGGAGGTGGAGGTGGATCTTCTCCAACAGAGCCCGTAGAACCGCCATCTATTGTTATCAATTTAACTTCTCTAGCAGGTCAAGCTCAAAAAGGACCTTTTAGTAATGGTACTTCAATAAATGTTGCTGAATTGTCAAGTACTTTAGCCCCAACAGGAAGAAATTTTTCAACTGCTATTACAGATAATTCGGGAAGATTTTCTGTCGCCAATGTGCAACTGGAATCTCCCTATGTAGAATTACGAGCTAATGGATTTTATTTTGATGAAGTAGCTAATGAACTATCCGATGCTCAATTAACATTATTTTCATTATCAAATTTGACGGGAAAGACATCCTTAAATGTAAATATCTTAACTCATTTAGAAAAAAATAGAATTATTAATCTAATGTCTAATTCAACAGCGGTTACGTTTTCACAAGCTAAAATTCAAGCGCAAGAAGAGGTATTAAACATTTTTGATTTTAGTCGAAGTAATATGCCTGATTCTGAATTATTAGATATTTCTAAAAATGGCGAATCAAATGCTAAGCTTCTTGCAATTTCAGCTATCATTCAAGGACAGCTTTCAGTTGCGCAGATGTCTGAGCTTTTAGCAAACATTAGTACAGATATTTCAACCGATGGAACTTTGAATGATCAGGAATTAATGGATACGCTCATATCAAATTCACAAAATCTAGACATGCCAGAAATACGAGCAAATTTAATAGCACGCTATGCATCTTTAGGAATTTCAGCAACCATCCCCGATTTTGAAACTGAAATAAATCAATTTTTAAAACCTCCTATTGCAAACGATATGTCCCTAAGTGTAGACGAAGATACATCTATAAACGTTACATTAGACGCATCAGATCCGGAGGGCGATGAGTTAACTTTTTCAATTGTTGAAACTAACAATGGTTCGGTTACTTTAAATGGAAATGTAGCCAACTATACTCCAAATACTAATTTTAATGGTACCGATACTTTTACATATTTTGCAAATGATGGAACCTCAAATAGTAATACTGCTACTGTTACGGTTGAAGTTGGTGCGATTGATGACGAACCTCAAACTAATGATATTGATGTACAAACAGATGAAGATGTTGCTCTCGTGTTTAATCTTTCAGCAGAAGAGTATGATGGTGATAACTATTCATTTGCGATTTTAACTCAACCTGCAAATGGTACTATCAATGTAGATGGAGTATCTGTTACTTATACTCCAAATCAAGACTGGAACGGAACAGATACCTTCACCTTTGAAGCAACCGATGATCGTACGGCTCTTACCAATGTAGCAACAGCAACCATTACAGTTAATGCAATTAATGACGCCCCTGTTGCCAATGATATTACCAATCAAACCACCGATGAAAACAGAATGATGCAATTAGATATTACATTAGATGCAAGTGATGTTGAAGGGGATGCTTTAACCTACAGTATAAGCTCAGCAAGCAATGGAACATTATCTTTAAATAATGATATCGTTACTTACGTGCCAAATCAAGACTGGAACGGAGAAGATACCTTTACTTATACTGCAAATGACGGTTCTTTAGATAGTAATACAGCAACGGTTACTATTACTATTAATAGTGTAAATGATGCCCCAGTTGTTGAGGATGGAACATCTTCAGGAGCTGAAGATACAGGAAATGCAGGAACATCTTTTTCTGCCTCTGATGTAGATGGCGATGAACTAACTTATTCCATAGTTGCTCAACCTGCAAATGGCTCTGTTTCATTGAGAGCAGATGGAGGAGGTTTTGAGCATACTCCAGATGTAAACTGGAATGGGACTGATACATTTACATTTAAAGCAAATGACGGAGAATTAGATAGCAATATTGGAACAATGACTCTAATTATTACTCCCGTAAATGACGCCCCTGTTGCCAATGATATTACCAATCAAACCACCGATGAAAACAGAATGATGCAATTAGATATTACATTAGATGCAAGTGATGTTGAAGGGGATGCTTTAACCTACAGTATAAGCTCAGCAAGCAATGGAACATTATCTTTAAATAATGATATCGTTACTTACGTGCCAAATCAAGACTGGAACGGAGAAGATACCTTTACTTATACTGCAAATGACGGTTCTTTAGATAGTAATACAGCAACGGTTACTATTACAGTGAATTCCATAAATGATATACCTGAAGTGTTTGACGCAAGTGTATCTGGAGATGAAGATGCTACTTCATCTGTGGGAGGAAGTTCAATCAATGGATTTAAATTTATTTTACCTGAAGCAACCGATATTGAATCTGGATCATCTGATGACTTTCATAATAGCTTAGAAATTGTCACGCTTCCTACGCATGGTAGGGTTTATAGCAATAATAATACAGGAGATGATTCTCCTGAAAATGAATTAAGTGTAGGCAGTGCTATAAATAATATTGACGACGGATACGGAGCACGTATTTGGTACGTTCAAGATACAGAGCATTGGAATGGTATCGACACTTTTACATATAAAGCAAATGATGGCGAAGCAGACAGTAATATTGCTACGGTTACCATTACCGTAAATCCAGTAAATGATACTCCTGAAACCGCTTCAAAAAATTTGGAAACTGATGAAGATATTGCTTTATCAATAGATTTAAATAATTATTCAACAGATATTGATAACGATAGTCTTACATTTAATCTTACTTATGATGCTGAACATGTATCATGGGAAACTTCTGAGGATAATGCAGATATAACGATGACTCCTAATGAAAATTGGTCTGGTGTAATCGTTTTAACTTTTACAGCTAGTGATGGAGAACTTACCAGTAATGCTTCAAGTATATTAATTACAGTAAATGCTGTGAATGATGCCCCTGTAACAAGCGATATCGCTCAAGTTCAAGATGAAGACACTTCAGAAATTGTAGACTTATCATCTCAAACAACAGATGTAGATAACGATACTTGGAGTTTCTCAATTATTAATGACGTATCCAATGGTACTACTAACATTGATGGAAGTAAAGTGACTTATACTCCTAATACAAATTGGAACGGTACAGATTCATATACATATAAAGCAAACGATGGAACGGATGACAGTAATACTTCAACAGTTACACTTGTAGTAAATCCAGTAGATGATGAGCCAGTAACAAATAATATTATTGTTGAGGTTGATGAAGATAATAGTATAGATATAACACTTACCGCAGAAGAATATGATGGTGACAACTACTCATTCAGTATTACTGATCAACCAAGCAATGGTTCTTTAACTCTAAGCGATATTGTTGCAACGTATACACCTAATGAAAATTATAATGGTACTGACTCTTTTACTTTTGAAGCTACTGATGATACAGGTAGAAGTATGAATGTGGCTACAGCTACCATCACAATCAATCCAGTTAATGATGTTCCAGTAACAAGTGATATTGCAACTGCAATGGAAGAGGATACCAATATTGTAATTAATCTTGTTGCTTCAGATATTGAAAATGACGATTTAACGTTTAATATAGAATCCATTCCTTCAAATGGAAGCGCTACGATTATAGATGATAATGTATCGTATTCACCGAATAGTGATTATAGTGGTACGGACACTTTCACTTATTCTGCCAACGATGGAGAGCTAACAAGTAATATCTCAACTGTGACGATCACTATCGCTGATACCAATGATGCCCCTACTGTTGAAGACATAAGAGTAACTCTTAATGAAAACAGATTAATAAATTCCATTTTTGATGAAAAAGAAAATTCTGATATCAAATTCACTATCAAATCAAATAAAAGCGGTAGCACGGATATTACTTTAACAGGAAGTGATCCGGACGGTGATTCTTTAGTATTCTCTATCGTTGAAACCAATACAGGTGCTGTTTCATTAGATAATAATATTGCAACCTATACTCCTTCACAAGATTGGAATGGAGTAGATACATTTTCATTTAAAGCGTTTGATGGTGTATTAGAAAGTAATATTGCAAAAGTGATTTTGACTGTCAATCCCCAAAATGACGCACCAACAGTAACAGATTTATCTATTACTACATCAGAAGATACTGATATTGAATTTATCTTAGATGGTACAGATATTGATGGAGATAATCTTACTTACTCTATAATAACTGATGTAGGTATTGGTGACAATAATATTACACTTGAGAATAATACAGGCCCTAATGTTCTTTTTGAGCCAGGTGATGATTGGTATGGAACTGAACAATTTACATATATGACTAATGATGGTTCATTAGATAGTAATACCGCACAAGTAACCTTAGTAGTGTCTCCAGTTAACGATGCTCCAACTGCAAACGATGTTACTGCCACTGTTTCTGAAACTAGAACAGCAAGATCTTATTTTTCATTAGATGCAAACGATGTTGATGGTGATAATTTACAATATCTCATTTTGGATAACGTAAGTAATGGAACCCTTTCATTAAATGGATCTGAAGTTAACTATATACCAAATCAAGATTTTGTTGGACAAGATACATTAACCTATAAAGTGAATGATAGTTTATTAGATAGCAATATTGCAACAGCAGTGATAACTATTTCAGCTGTAAATGATGCACCTGTCACAGAAGATGTTTACACCTCAACGGATGAAGATAATTCAGTGTCACTAACTTTATTTGGATCTGACATCGATTCTAGTTCTTTGACATATGTTGTGAGTTCTTTACCGGAAAATGGTACAATAAATCAAGCGAATAACTCTATTGAATACCAACCAAATTCTAATTGGAATGGACAAGATTACTTAAAATTTTACGCAGTTGATGAAGATTCTAAACGAAGTAATGTTAGTTATGCGTATATCCAAGTTAATCCAATGGAAGATGCCCCTTATTTTGCTGGAGATTCCCTCGATTGGTATTATACATTAGAATATGGTATTCAAGATACGTTTAGTTTTCCTCTTGAAAGTTTTGATCCAGATGGAGATAATATCACTTGGTCTACTGTTGAATCTACGACACCTTTTATATTTAATTCTGATCAAAGTGAAATATACATTTTAGAAGAAAATGTTTCCCCTGGTGGAAGTTATGCAGTAAAAGTATATGGAGAGGATGATAAGGGTAATCAAGGATCATCAGGAATTATTACTTTAGATATCATCGGTGGCCCTACTGGAATTAAGGATATAATGGAGGTAGATCATAACTGGGAAGACTCTACTCCTGGAAATACTGCTACAGGAGATTTTAATGGAGACGGAGGAAGTTGGTTAAGAGACGCTGCGGTTTCTTATGTTCCTTGGGCTAGTTTAGGTCGTACAGGTTATATTATTGAGCATAGAGCAGGTGGTGCAGTAAATCAAACTACCTATGCAAGAGATTTTGATCGATTTAACTATTGGTCAATTCCTTCTCAATTTGATATTGAGCTAGATTTTTCTCAACAATCTTTAGCATGGGATTATATTAATTTTACTGTTAATGGGTATGTTCCATTTTCTGCATACTTAATAGATAATTTTAGCAATGAAAAAACCCAATTGTTTGCTGGATATTGGGAAAACGACGGAGTTGCTGGATGGTCAAATGACGGCAGTACATGGGCTGGTCCCATTTACTCAGCATCTAGTATGGAGCCAATATATTTATTTTGGCATTTAGGTACTCCATATAATTCAGCAAATGAAAGCCAATATATATCTGATAACGACTTAACTACCTCTGGTGGTTGTGCATGGTCTTGTTCAGGCGCCGCACCAATACAATCTTCAAATTCTAATCTCCCTTCAGTTACTCCAACTTACCCAATTATGACAGCAACTTTATTTACGGACTATCTGAGTACAGGGTTATTACCAACAGCTGCAGGTCATATTGCACATAATAGCGGTTGGGATACTGCTAGCTCAATTATATTTGATACAGAATATGAATATTATGATACTCCGCAAGGAAATAATGATGATTCTTCTAGAAGAGATGATTTTATAGAATATGATGATAATGCACTTCCTCAATTTGAAAATAATCGCCAAAGAAACCTGAATGAAAATATTAATGTTAGTCCACTTAACTATGAGCCAGAAAAATAATGAAACACTTTAAAATATTGATACCCAGCACACTCAGTCATTTAGTGTTAAGTATTTTGATATTTCAATCCTTTATGTTTGCAGATGTACCGCATGGAAAAAAGGTAAATAATAGTATCAAAAATATTCAATCAATGATGGCAGAAAGTTCATACAACTTTTCGTCTAGAGATATGGATGGATGGATTACAAATAATGGGCTAGTGTTAGATTATCACCCAATAGGAGATAGTGCATTGAAGTTTAAAGAAGTAAGTGCAGTGTTTCAAGCTAGTGTTTGGGCAGCTGGAAAAGTGGATGGGCAATTAAGAGTAATAGTTGGTGATTATACACAAGATATGGGCCCTGGTTCTTGGGGGCAGAATTCTTTAGATGAAAGTTATAAAATTTATTATGTGGACACGAGCATGTTTTCCAGCCCTGGAAGTCATGATGATTTCCAAAGCTGGCCAGTAAATCAAGGCGCTCCATATGTTGATGTAAATGGAAATGGAATTTATGAACCTCTTCCTACAGGAGATGATTACCCTAAATTTATTGGTGATAAGCTTGCATTTTTTGTTGCAAACGATGGTGATCCAGCCTATAAAATTAATATGAGTACAGCACCCATGAATTTAGAAATGCAATTTTTAATCTATTCTTTTGACCAACCGGTATCTGAATACTTAGCGCAATCTTTGTTTTACAAGGTGCTTGTCATCAATAAAGGATCTGACGTTATTGAAGATACATATTTTGGTGTATTTTTTGACGATGACCTTGGAAGTGCTAGTGACGATTTTGTAGGGGTAAGTGTTGATAGAGGTCTTGGTTATGTTTGGAATGATGGCCCTGACGCATCAATGGATGGATTAATTCAGCCCTTTTCAAAAGGATCTGATTTTTTACAAGGACCAATGATTGATTGTATTTCAGGAGGTGCTGTATCTTTTAATTTGAGTGCGTCAGATGGCGATGGAGACACCTTAGTTTATCAAGTTGATACAAATCCAAGCAATGGTAGTATAAACTGCAATAGCGCTTCAGGGTCTTGTACGTACACTCCAACCTCGGGCTATACAGGTTCAGACTCTTTTACTTATTATGTCTATGAATCAGACGATTCATCTAGACAAAGCAATACTGCAACTGTCACTATAAATATCCAGGCAGCAAGAGGAGAAATAGGTATTGATAATCTTATGATTACCTCTGCTTCAAAAAAAGGTTTTCTTCCGCATCCAAATAGCCCAGAGCTAGTGACTGCCATGACTGAGATTAAATTTGATGAACATGACCATCGTCATGATGGTTTTGTGCGTTGCGCTTCCGATGAATTAGAAAAGGAATTGCAGTTAATTAATCCTGAGTTTATCAAAAAGAGGGATGAGTTTTTAGATATAGTTAAACAAAATGAAGAGCGATTTAGAACTGAAAAAAGAACTACAGTTGAAATTCCAGTTATTTTCCACGTTTTATATTCTAATAATGCTGATAACATATCCAACAGTCAAATTGCACAAAATTTTGATCAATTAAACGATGATTTTAAGTTAGAAAATGCTGATAAAGACAGCATTCCAAGTATTGCAAATAAATCAGATGCACCTTCTGATCCATCTATAGACTATAGCCATCATGACGTTAGAGGTACGCATGATATTAATTTTATTGGATTTGATGGAGAGACAAAAGGAAGCGGTCTTAATGAAGGAACCACTATTAGAAGATATAATATCAGTCAGTCTTCCGTAAGCGGTGTAAGCGAGGCAAGTACTTTAGCTTCATCTACTGCAACTGACAGTGGAGTGGATGGAGGATATCAGGAAGGGTATTTAAATATTTATATTGCCCCTTTAACCGGTGGATTGTTAGGACAAGCATACTTAGGATTCCCTGAGGCAGTTGTTCTTGGTTCAACAGTTGGTTCTTTAGATTCTCCAGGAACAGCTGGTGGCTACAATAGAGGTAGAACATTAACACACGAAATAGGACATAATTTTACCTATAATCATGTATTCAATTCTTCAAATTGTTCACAACAGGAGTGGAGCGACATTCCTGCACAAACAGTAAATAATAGAGATGCAGAAGTTTATAACTATTCTGTGTCACAATACACTCAACCAAGTTTTGTTGGTAATGGCACACGAAAAATTTCTCCCGATAATGCTAATGACACCACTTCACTATTATATTTTTTCCAAGAAGGTATATCTGATTCTTCTTACAATGAATACGAAAGAGACCTGCTCTTCTTTGGTAGTTCAGGTAAACGAGATGGTTCTTCAACCAGGTACGATCTTTGGGTTTATAATGCTAGTATAAATGACCCGCATTTTTTATATGATGTGTATGGTGAGAATAGCGATAGAATTATAAATGAATTTAACCTTTCAATTGACGATACAACAACCTACGCTACTACAGAATCGCTTGATAGCGACAAATTGTATTTTGTCACTGTTGAAGGCACTGGAGAACTAGATGGTGAAGATGTTGATATTGCTTATCAATTTGATTCCAGTATTACTGCCATTAATATATTACAAATGGATGGTGAAAATGTTAGACCAAGAAAAGACGTTTTAAATTCCTCAGACCATTATTACCATTATTACTTCCTAGGTAAAGATGCACCATTAAGTTTTAAGTTTAATACGGATGGATATTCATCAAAATCTGGCTCCTTCTATATTGTTGTTGGCGAAGTGACTAATGAGGAATCTAATTCTATAAACGATGTAATAAAAACAACATCATTTGGAAGTCAGGATGGATATTTAATTTCAGGAGGAGCTACTTTAAATACAAAATCAAGAGTTCAGTATGACATATTTAATAATCCTGTAACTAATGATGTTGGAGGACCTTTTGCAAGACAACGATTAAGTAAGGGTTATATGCTAAAGCTAAAAAGTGATTTAAGCGTTGATTGGGTAACATATGCCCCAACAGACTTAACTTATTCAGATAATCCAAGCTATAGTGAAACGTCTTCATTAGGTACATCAATATTTGAATCTGTATTAAAAACTGATGGAAGCGAAGGTTTTATTTCAATTGGATATAGAAATGTTGATATTAGTGGAGAAAGATATGGCTATGGAATAGCTTTAGAGCTTGATAAAAGTGGAAATATTGTTGCTGATAGGGAGCTATTAGGAGGACTAGAGCAGTTCCCATATTTAGAGGACATTATGATTGATAGCCAAGGAGATATTCTTATTGTAGGAAACAATGGGGGTGGTGATACTGAAGCAAATGAAGCTATTATCATGAAATATGATTCAGACTTTAATGAAGTATTTAATATAACCTTAGAGTCGCCAAGTTCTGGATATTTTTCACAAAGAATTTCAAGTATTCTGGAGAATGATAATGGTGAATATATTGTTACTGGATATGTTGATGGTGACGACGAGTATTATAGTGCATATAAAACACATATTGCAAAAATATCCTCGTCCGGTAATGTAATTTGGAATAAAATAATCTTTCCACCTGATACAGATGGTTTTTATAGAAGATTCGATAAAATTATCAAAGAAAAGTATTCTATTGATAGTGATGGAATTCCAACCGGCCAGGTAAATGATATGGGAACATTTTTATTAAAATCAGAAGGAATAAAAACAGATATAAACTCTATCCATTATAGTGACTATATAATTAGAATTAATAATGATGGAGATGTTCTGAATTCTTATACCTATGATATGGCAAACACCGATCATGGTAGAAGTACTGGTATAGGCATAGATGAAGGTGTATATAATTCTACATCTGGTTATTACCGCTTACCAGGCTATAAAAGAACACTGACTAACAATGAGTACTATTCTAGCTACAAATCGGATGGTACATGGTATTCTCTACAATTTGCCACTAATACAAACAATGAATATCTCGGTGGGAAAGACGCTGAAAATAGTTGTATTTCAACTTCAGGAAAAGGTGATCAATTCATGAATTATATGGACTATGTCTATGATGATCAAATGAGGATGTTTTCAGCGGAACAAGCGCTTGATGGTTATTCGTGGGCATTCTCTTATGACTGGTTTAACGATACCAGCTCATTACCTGTTGCAAATAATGTGACTTTTGATGCTACTGTTAATGAAGAGTGTACTGAAGGAGCAAAGATGTTTGGCCAAAGACATCCAGGTAAAAAGAATTTACAAATGACTTCATTTTCATTTTTTATCAATGGCGATGCGACTTATACCGATCCTGCTGATGAAACTGAAGCGTATAATTATATGCAAGGTTTAAGAAAAGATGGTAGTGCATATCCCGTTGAACTTGCAGGTGATTTATATGATCAAAAATTTAATTTTTATGGAGACCCTACAGGCTCTGAAGCACATAGCTCTGCTAACCCTATTGACGGAAATTATGCAGCTTCAGATGATAGGAGATCTTTAATGAATGTTGGTCCTTTTACAATGGCACCTGGTGATAGTCAAGAAGTTGTGTTTAATGTGATGATGGCCTCTGGAACTGATGCTCTTGATGCGCTATCTAATTTATTTACCGCTAATGATAGTACTCAGGTTTGGTATGATAATGACTTTGAAATTCTTGAAGAAACAAATGAGGTTAGAAATATTAAAGTTTCAGCTACTGCTACAGAAGGGTTTGCACCACTCACTTCAACTTTTAGTCTTAATTCGACCTATCAATTTCCAGCTTATAATTGGGATTTTGATAATGATGGAACCATTGATTCAAAATCATTAAACCCAACTCATACCTTTACAGAAGCAGGGACTTATGTGGTTTCTGCAAAAGCGTTTTACAATTTTTATGAAAATGGTACATTTTTCATGCAAGAAAGTATTGATTCAGTAACAGTAACAGTACTTGATAATACTGCAATTACAATCACTGCTGACTCTTTAACTACAAACGAAGATGTATCATTATCATCAACTTTGTCAATATCTAACCCATCAAATAGATCTTTTGAATTGCAAGTTGGACTATCTCCTTCAAATGGAATGGTTAGTTTTAATAATAAAACTATAAATTATACTCCTAATAATAATTTTAATGGGCTAGACTCCTTAAAGGTGTTTGCAAAAGACGGTTCATACGAAAGTAATGAGGCCCTTATTAAAATTAATGTTCTTCCGGTAGATGATACACCTGTGACTGCAGATGTATCTGTTTCAACCAACGAAGATACAGCTGTAGCGGTTTATTTAACCGCATCTGAATATGATGGAGATACATATGAATTTGAAATTAAAGAAAATCCAGCATATGGTTCTTTATCTTCAATCTTATCTTCAGCGGGTGTGGATTCAGTTATTTATACTCCTGATGCGGATTGGTTTGGTACCGATCAGTTTAAATTTGAAGCAAGTGATAGTAGTTCAAGGATGAATCTTGGGACTGCGGTGATACAGGTATTACCTGTAAATGATGCTCCAATAACAGAAGATATGACTGTTGAAACCTACGAAGATGTTACTACACCAATTTCTCTTCCTTTTTCAGATATTGATGATGATCAAATTAGTATTTCTGCTACTAGTCCAAGTCATGGTTCTATTGAAATTAATAACTCTTATGTTGAGTATATCCCTGATACAAATTATTTTGGTGACGATGCATTTACTTATTATGTTAACGATGGTGAACTAGATAGTAATACTTCTACAATATCTATAGCACTCGGTCCTGTAAATGATGCCTCTAGTGAGTTTACAGTTTCAGAAGAATATACGGTAAATTCTTCAACAGGCGATGAATGGGTTATTACCACAAATAATCTAATAGCTACTCCACAAAATGAGCAAGATTCATTGCAATTTAACTGGGAAGAATCATTTGACATTGATGGAGACAAAATCCAATATCGTATGATTGGCTATGATGCCTTAGAATTCTTGACGATGGACAGCTGGATTACAGATTTAACATTATCATGGTCAATTAAAGATCTTGTTTCATATACAGATACAGTGAATGTGGCTAGTGGATCATGGATAATTGTAGCTACCGATGGTGAATTTTTTAAAGAAAGTAATTTTGGAAATCCAATGGAATTGTTTATTAATGGATCTGCACTTGTCCCTGATGCATATACTTTAAATCAAAATTATCCAAACCCATTTAGCAGTTCAACTACCATTACATATGACATGCCAGAAACACAAAAAGTTATGATACGTATTTTTGATATAAAAGGTAGACTGATTAGAACATTAGCAAATGAAGATCAGAATGCTGGATTCAAAACAGTAATATGGGATGGAAAAAATGATGACGGAGATAATGTAAGTGCAGGTATGTATTTTTATCAAATGCATGCTCCATCAAGTCTGAATTTTAATGGTCTAACTACAACAAAGAAAATGATAAAATTAGATTAATATGAAAAAATCTACCTTAATATTTTGTACATTTTTTATGGAAAGTAGTCTATTAATTCATTCTAAAAGATACTGCTGTTAGAATAATAGAAATTATAACATCTTGAATGGGGGACTAGCTTGTGGATACCCGAAATTCCATGTACAAACAGGGATTAGCCAGATAAAAATTTTTTATTAAACATTCAGGATAATATTACCCAAAAAAATACCAGGTTTTATTAGGGACCATTACTAGCATAAAAAAAATAAAGTGAATTACAGTAATTATTCCAAATATTTTCAAAACCGTTATTGTATTGTTATCCATATTTTTATTTACCTATTAAGCGCTTTAATATAGTGATTTCTGGAAATAAAATATGAACCCTTTTTTGATAATCTTTGTAGGCGGGTCTTGTACGAAGAATTTTGATTTCGATCCAAGGAATGCTAGCATACCAAAACATTAATGTCATTGCAATAGGAGCAAGAATCAAATATGTCATTCCAGTAAATGCATTTCCGAATAAGAATATTCCCCACCAGAATAAGATTTCACCATAATAATTTGGGTGCCTTGAATAATTCCACAAACCTGTTTTTATAATTCCTTTTTGGTGTGGATTTTCTTTTCTAAATCGATGAAGTTGCGCATCAGAAATAATTTCATATAAAACACCTATAATACATATAAAAAATCCAGCATATGCTTGCATGCTTGTCTCTTGAATAGCTTCTTGCAATGAAAGAGTGGCTCCCATTGGCATACAGCAAAAAAATACAATTAATGTTGGAAAGAAATGAATGCCACCAAAGTTTCCTAGAAACTCAAAAGAGCTACCTAAATTTTTTCTCATATCAATATAGCGCCAATCTTCATGATGCAAACCTTCCCAAGTTTTTATCCAATTTGTTGTTAAGCGTATAGACCAAAATAACATAGCATAGATTAGTAAGCTCGAAGTCCCGCTTAAAACAAAGTCTTGTTTCCATACCCAGAATAAGAGGATAAATGGAGGAATTACTGACCAATATGGATCATAGAATGATGAGTTTTTATATGCAACACTAAAACCATAAATCACAAACGTTGCTATTATATCAGCAATAAAGACTTGCAGCATATCTCCCAAGTGAAGAGTGTATGAAATAGAAAGATATCCCAAGCCTATAGCAATAGTATAGGCAAATAATACGGTAAGGAGTCCTTTAGTTTTTGTTGTCATTTACTATTGATCCAATATTAAGATTTTCTGATACTAAATATATATAACCTACTATAATACTGTACAGTAGAAAAATGCTATGCATAACAATGGCACCCGTTTGTGCCAATTCTAAATTAAAACCATATAAATTATGAAGACAATAAATTACCGCTAAATGATATGTTCCAATGGCAGCCGGAGCAATAGGCAATGAAGTAACAATGCTAGATATGATTGTTAGTCCTAAAGCCTGCTGTAGCGTCAGTATGATTCCAATCGCCTTTAATGAAAAGATGACATATGCAACAAAGCTTATCCACAACAGTATAGACCAGCTTAATAAGCGCATTTTATTTTCTGATACTAACTTATATCCTCGTACAAAATTCGTTAATACAGGGAATGAAATAAGTAATTTATTTGATAGACTGTGTCGTCCAAAAATAATTAATGAACTAACAAAAGATATAGCAATAACAGCTAATACAAATTGAACACCCAATAGATTGGTATATCCTAACAAAATCAATACCATAGAAAAAAGACCTACAACCCATAGATCAATTATTTTTTCTCCAACTAAACTTCCAATTAAATAACTTAGTTTTATATCTTTATCATGATTCGATAATAGTTTGGCACGAAAAATATCACCTGCTCTAAAAGGCAGTATATTATTTAAAAAATATCCAATATGGGTAGATGAAGAATAGTGTTGTAAGGAAAGATATCTTGGGCTTTTTAAAAGAGTTCTCCATCTTAAAGCTCTAAGAAGAAAAGTAATAGCTGTAACAATTAAAGCTGCAATGATATAAGAAAGATTAGTATTGGAGAGGGCAGTAAAAACTTCTAATAAATTAACCTGTTGGAATGCTAAATAAAGACAGGCAAGAGAAACGCCAATCGAGAGTACTTTCTTCAAGGATTCTTTTTATCTCGTTGAAATTCATAAGACACAATACGCTTTTTCATTGGCTCACCATTCTCATCAAGATGTTCACTAATATCGGTAGGAGCATTGTATTCTAAAGGTACATCCGTTTTTACTTGGCAGTTGCTCATTAATCCTAGCATTGCTACTAGCATAATAAGTGCAATAACAGTTGGAAAGTGTCTATTACCCATTGATATTAAAGTTTTTAAAAAATGTTGTCTTTTTTGCTAAGTAGATGATTTCAATTATACCCATAGTGTTAGAAAGTGCTATCACAACAAACCAAATTTTATGATCATTTCTTGCTGCAAACCATAACCCTAACATTGACCATAAACCCTGATAAAGAGATACAGCAATCATTGCCGCTGGGTTAGCAACTAGATATTCTCCAAATGATTGTATAAATTCCATAATAATATCCTTGCTTAGGGATTAAAAAGTAAAGAGACAAGAAATACAAACAGTATTACTCCTCCAAATATTCCCCAATAGT
>Ga0209630_10001230_pt1 | contig 27935 bp, 38 predicted proteins | sample COG_01_FD_184745 | JGI IMG/M metagenome (GOLD analysis project Ga0209630, IMG submission 184745) | Pelagic Microbial community sample from North Sea - COGITO 998_met_01 (SPAdes) (version 2) | ecosystem: Environmental > Aquatic > Marine > Neritic zone/Coastal water | place: Helgoland, sampling... | reverse complement strand
TCCCCCCGTTGTTCTTCCGGTCGTTGAAGTCGTTGAAGTCGTTGAACCAGATGTAAAAATTACAACACTTTCATCCGCCGTATTCGTAGACGGATACGATCTACCACTTCCCCAAATGATTCGGACACCTCCTGCTCCACCGACCGAACCAGAGCGATTTGTATCATCTTCAGGACCCCCAGCACCACCGCCATATGTTCCACCAACACCAGCTGTTCCACCACTTGCACCACCTGAACCACCTAAACCTGGGAGGTTTCGGGATTGCCCCGCACCATCCGAACCTTGTCCTTCAAGTCCTACACCACCACCACCGTTATTTTGTTCGCCTCCAAGGCTTTGTCCACCACCACCACCACCACCACCATTATTACCATAACTACCGGTGCCACTGTTTCCAACTCCACCTTTACCACCGGTACCACCATATCCACCAGCACCGCCGCCACCACCACCACCGTTATTTTTAAGACCACGACCGCCATTTCCACCATATCCACCACCCGACAATGTCACTCCACTACCGGCTATAGAAAACCCCCCTCCGTTTGCACCCACGGTTGTTCCATAAGCACCACCGCTACCACCATAACCTCTCAACATAATGGTTCCACCGTATGTTATTTTAGATTCACCCCCAGTTCCTGCTTTGTTGGTGATTAAATTTTTATTAGTACCAGCAGTGCCACCCGCACCTACCTGGACAGTCACGGTCGAACCCGAGGTGACCGGAAATGTTCCATATGCGAGACCTCCTCCACCACCACCAGCTCCAGAGTATTGACTGGCACCTGAACACCCCGTACTACCTCCTCCACCACCAACAACGACACAACTTAGAGATGTTACACCCGTGGGTACAGTGAAAGTTCCTGAGCTAGTAAATACCTGTTGCCCCGGGGCCGCTGGTGCCTTAGCCTTATTTGCATTTATAGTTGCGTTTAACGTATCGTATTGGTTCTTATAATATTGTGGTGTAATTCCTAACGTTTTGTTTTTGTTTGGGTCGGTATTCTCAGCAATAATATTCGCATATGTTGTTTCGAGGTACGTCGGGTAATTTGTGTTCAGTTCACTTATCGTTGTTTCCTTAGGCCATTGTGTTTTAATAACATATCTGTTTACTTTCGTATCCGAAGGACATGCTTCACCTTGACCAACCGCATCTATGCGAGTGTGTCCCCAATATTGACAATCGTGTATATCATTGGGCCCACAATCAAACACGTTATATCCAGCTATCTTTCCGTCATCAGTTTCCATAAGATTGGTCCAATACGATTCGCAATCTTTAGAGTATCTAAACTCGAATATCGTACTAGATTTATTATTAATATCAGATAGTTTAGCGACTTTTAGTTTATCATCCCCAGCTACGTACATGTAATATTTATCACCACCCGTAGTTTCATATGCGAATTTTCCATATTTTACCGTATCTGTATCAGTAACACCTTCAGGTTTTTCCAAATAAAATTTTTTTCTCGAAGTTTCATTCACCAAAACAATTTTATTAGTCGAATTCACACCGAAGTACTTATTCACCAAACCTGGAAAATACGGGTAAAAATAACCGATATCACCCGTTTCTTCAAATCCGAGTTCTAGTATAAAACAGGTTTTTCGTACCCACCATTTAGGATCGTTTATATCACACGCGTTCCTATTAATAGATTTGTATAGATCTTCTGTACTGTCCTTTGGGTACACGTAAATTTTAGTACCCTCCGTACCAAGTATTTCCTCGAGTGTATCTTTTTTTGGTCCACTTGTAAGTTCATACCAGGTTGGTACATTAGATTCTTTTGCTGAAATATCTGATACCGATGCACTAAAATCGTTTGTACCTAACGAAAACTCCCCCGAATAAACTTTTGTATCATCGCTTATACTGTTATAATACACACTGAGTGTATTAGTACCTAGAATTTCAGATCCAAACTTCTTATTTTCGATCGCTTTCAAATTCACGTCCATAAAGTTTTGAAGGTTCTGGGGTGAATCGTCTTCAGTTTCGTGTATTTTATTGCCTGTTTCATCGTCGTATAAAACCATTATCCATTTATTTACACTTCCAGAAACACCCGCCTTATTTTTCCAATCAATACCGAGTGAACCTATAGTATACTTTTCCTCTGTAAAAAGTCGACACTTATACAAAAGTAAAATGATAAATAGAATGATAAGAACTGTAAGAAGTATCATTTTATATATCACGAGATTTTTTATACCGAAATAATAAAAATGTATCGTCACAAATTTACTATATTAACGGTCGTTGTCATCTGTCGAAGTAACAAAATTAGGCACTTTTCTGTAAGATGATTGCCAATTACTTACAGATGCATGTTCTGAACAATTTTCTGTTGCGAACATATCACATTCCTCACTAGATCCAGGTTTTTGAATATCCATACTTTTAAATTTACACCCATATCTCCATTTACCGTTTACCCATGAACTCCCCAATCGATATTGAAATCCTTTACAATCATCAAATGTGTCACATTTTGCTTTACACTCGTCTATAGTTCCCCACATGATTGGCGTCGGTGACCCATCGTCGAGAACATCAATATTTAAGTTATATTCGGCGAAAGCATTCTGGGTGCCTATTACTACACCCGTTACTTTCTCGTAAGAATTTTTCGCTGAACATGTTGCCGCTGTTAAAACACCATCATCACATGAGCTATTCCCCGAGACAACATAACCAGTATTACAAATAGGTTGGCATGATTCACCGTCCTCGAGTTCAGATACACAATCACCTACACTACCATTCGTTGGTGGTATAGACGTATCACAAGAATCGCCTTTAGGACGAATTATTTCATATAAATGTGTCTTAACGATACGATTTTCACTCGGGTTGTCTTCAATATTATCAGAATTTACTTCGACACCTGAAAAATAACACTTAAGTTGTTTCGGATAATAAAGTATAGATTTACATTTATCCATATTTAAACATTTAGTTTTACAAGCACTGATATTATTACCACTATCCATCATCGTCGATACATGCTGTTCAGAGACCGTGTTCTCTTTATCGCTACGGTCTATTCCTGGGTTAGCATTTGTTCCATTACCAGCGTCAATCCAAATCTCGGTTACATCACTTTTAAATTTCTTTTTCTCGTATTTAACAAAACTAGCTAACTGAGGTGTGCCTGCTGTGGAAGTTCCGTTTTCAATATCATACGTGTATGTTACATGTTTAGGGATTTGTAGATCACCTCCATTACCAGTGTCTGTAATCACCGTAATACCATTTTCTTTTATTATCCAACCAGGTACATATTGAGGTTCTGAGTATACTATTTTTATTTGTTTGATTTGTGTATCGGATCCTATAGTAAATATCTTATCATTCGTACTGTAACCCGAACTACCCCATTTTGATAAACTATCATCATCTATAAACATGTTATCCGAATTATTGTTATGAGTAGGTATTATGTGTATAAAAGTCTGGTCCTTTGTTAATAAAGTGTCATTGATTTTTATATATTCAATGTGTGGACCAAGTGCCGATGATTTTATGTTCATGATAAATTCGTATTGGTAAAGAAAACAGGTTGCAACTTTTATTTTATTACCAAAATAACAATCTGTATACCCCGCGAGTGTATATCCATCGTTACAAGTAGGTTGACATATTGAACCACTCGCGAGATCAGATGGACAACCACTATTCGTAATACTATTCACTGTTGTCGAAGACGCATCACAAGTACTTGGGATACACTCTGCAAGGGTCAATGTTCCAGCCGAACACGATGTTTTTCCCGAGACTGTATATCCAGTATCACACGTAGGTGTACACTCACTTCCGTGGGTAAATGGTGATGTACAATTAGTACCCGCAAGACCGTTCTCTGGATCCTGCATAGTACAAGAATTGGGCAAACACTCTGCCTTTGTTAAAACACCGAGAGAACACGATGTAGTACTTTTCGTACTCGAGAGTGTATATCCATTATCACACGTAGGTGTACACGTACCATTGTGGGCGAGTTCAGTTGGGCAATCACCTGCACCGCCGTTCATTGGATTCTCCATAGAACAGGGTGAGGGTTCACACGTTTGTTCGGTCAATTCTCCTAAGTAACACGCTGTTTGGACTCCTTTGCGTGTATATCCATCATCACACTCAAAGTTACACCAATTACCTGAATACATTGTATTTATAAAAGCATCACAAGTTCCTAATTCACCATTTGTTGGAGCAGTCGGTAAATCACATGAATTAGGTTCACACGTTGCCTCTGCTATTATTTCACCTAATCGACACTCTGTATTTCCCGAGACTGTATATCCATCATTACACATAGGTTGACATGTTGAACCACTCGCGAGTGTCGTTGTACAATCACCATTAACTGCACTGCCCAATGTTACGTATTGACCCTGACTATCGTCCCACATTTTTGGGTCTGTACTAGCCATATCATTACAAGAACTGGGTTCACATTGCCCGTGGGTAATTGTTCCCAATAAACACTCTGACTTCCCAGATATTGTATACCCATCAGGACAACTCTGTGTACATGATGAACCGCTCGCAAGATCATCTGGACAATCGCCATAACTACTGTGCCATCCGTTATTTTCAAAATCAGAAACTGGTTGTGTAATTTGCGCATTACAAGAACTGGGTTCACACGTTGCCTCTGTTAAAATACCTAATTGACACGTTGTATTTCCCGAGACTGTATATCCATCATTGCACGTAGGTTGACATGTTGAACCACTCGCGAGTGTCGATGTACAATCACCTACACCGCCATTCGTTGGTGGTATAGACGCATTACAAGAATTGGCTAAACACGATGCTGCTGTTAAGTTACCGAGATTACACGAAGTCATATTTGAACCATCGGGTGACCATACTGTATACCCATTATCACAAATAGGTTGACATGTTGAACCACTCGCGAGTGTCGATGTACAATCGCCTACACTGCCATACATTGGTGCTATAGACGCATCGCATGTATTTGTCGAATCAGTATTATCCTGTTTAGAATCTGACTCTGGTGTGGTATCATCATCATCATTTTCTTCATTGTTGGTGTTATTTTTTACCGTAATTTCGTCATCTCCTGATAACAAATACCAACTCGTAAATATGGTAAAGACGGTAATTATTACAAAAACAAAAATTAATGACGTATTATTTGATTTATTATTATTGGTCAATAAATTCTTAATATTAAATGCCATCGTTATAATGTACTTATATTTTTTTTATTTATTCCGATTTTTCCGGGGTTTCTTCCTCAGTAGGTGATGTCTTTTCCTTGAATAAGTAAACCGCGGTGAATATACCAGTAGCCACTATAAGGATGGAAAAGACTATAGAAATATAAAAAATATTACCGTACTATAAATGAACGTTCGTCCTGTTACTACAGTTCTCATGGAAGCGCTTTTTATCGGTTTGATGTTACAACTTTTGGTCATGGGTCTTATGAAATTTGTGTATAAAGGTACAGGTGTGTTAATTATTGCGGGTGCGTTAATACATTTATTGTTTGAATACTCGCCTTTCGGTAATATAAATGAAAAATGGTGTAAAATTATATTTAAATAGTTTAGTCTACGTTAGAATTCATCTCTTCTAAAAGATTATCTTTGTCTCTAAGAAGTTCAAATAAATCGTCGTTTAAATCTTGTAGTTTATGTTCAATTTCCTCGTTATATTGAGCAAGGTAGGATTTGTAAAATTCTCTTTCATTCCCTACGTTGTGTCCTTTATCTAACAGATTCCCGATCGTGTATCTTGGCAATCGTATACCAAGTTCTTCCGCGCGTTTTTTAACAGCTTCTTTACGGACGTTTACAGTAATTCTCTGTTTTGGTTTTGTGTTACGTATAGTTCTCTGTGTCTTCGTTATTCTTTCATCCAATCTCCGTAATTCAGCTTCGTCGAATTCACGGTTTATACTTCGTCTTCTATCCATTTCATTAATCATTCTAGGTACGTTTATAGGTGGTATTATTAGAGAGTTAACATAATTTAACAATTCTTCTCTTTCATCCGGTTCGGGTGCGAAAACGTTATCATCGTCATCGTCGCTTTCCTCGTAATATCTATAAGGATGTGGTCTACGTTCAGTAGAAAATGGTACGGGCGGTACAAGAGTATTATCGGTCATTATTTCTCTCATAATAAAATCTTCGTCAGTATCTTCTTCAGATTCAGAATCGCAATTTGAATTCGGATTTGAAAGGCTTTCGTGTACCTTTTTTATCGAGTTGCACATTTCGAGATAATTTCCCTCAGGTATTATCTCGGAATTCAAGTCAATAAGACGCATTAAATTTGTAAGTTCATCCATTTTTAATATCTTAAAAAAAAATAATAAAAAACTCAACTAAGGTTTGGTATATTCACATTTATATCATAAAATGCATCTATAATTCTATTATTTGCATTCATAAAATTACAAATGTTTTCCATTTCGAGTTCGATATTGTCTAATTCTACAATATAACCATTCTGTAAACCTCTTGTGTGTTCATTAATTATACGCATATAATCTGTGAAAAACTCTTTACTATTAGAAGCGTGACCAATACTTTGTAATTCTTCTATAGTAACACATAAAGGTAAATTTAAGGCGCTACAATATGCAGTAAGTGCTTCTATCTTGAAACGAGAAGTTATACGGTGTCTTAATTTTGTTTGTTTGAATAATTTTTTAATTTCTTTTCTTTTTCTAACGAGTACCATACACCTTTCGTATATAGTATCGTAAGGATCATTTTGTAAGCTTCGAGGTAATACACGGTTACGATTATACGTATTTGTTTGTTCGTTTTTATACACCTCGCTTAATTTATTACACATGTCTAAATAATCACCTTCAGATATACTATCTGAATGTTCATCTATAAATGTCATTATTTTATGAAGTGTATTAACACTCGACATTATTACTAAGTATTATATTTTATTTTTTAATTACCGATTTTGAAAGTAAAAGTAAAGCTTCTATAGCTTCACCGATTTCTTTATGTTTTAAACAAAAACCATTTTTACCGGCTCTGCAATAACATTTTTCGTAAGGACAATTTGGACGCATTTTTTCGTTTTTATTTATTTTTTTTATTTTATTTTAACTTAAGCTTCGTATTCACTCAAAATTTCACCTTCTTCGATATCTTCATCCGTTTCTTCGTCTTCGCTATCGATTTCTTCTTCTTCATCTTCACTCTCGAAATCGTGAATGGTATCGTCATCGATATTTTCAGGTAAAATGGAATAAAGTTCTTCCCATTTAACATACCCTTGGATTTCATAATCATCGATTAAGTTGTCTAAATCGATTTTATCCGAAACACCCCAATCGTTTTCAAATAACCATTTCCAATAACCAAGTTTATTCCGAGTTATCTTATACGGAAAAAGTTCAACGTTAGAATCGTTATCATCTTCAAACAATTCTTCCGTTTTTTCATCCATATAAATATTATACATGTAGTTTACAACGTCAATTTCTTTTTCAGATCTATAGTCTTTAGGTTCGTGAAAAAATGTGACGAAATGTGCTTCACCGTAAGAAGTTTTTACTTTTTTTTTGTGAATACCAATGTATGCAATGTAATTTTTATTGTTTTTTGAAATTAAATGTTCCGGGTACCCAAATTCCGCTCTTAGACCATAAACTTCTGTATTATAGCCACAAAGATCGGAACATAGATCGCCTAAATGGTTAAGTTTAATGAGGGACGTACAGTTTTTTAATAATTCTTGTGTGAGATAAGGCATTGTGTTTGTGTTTGTATATATAATATTAAAAGTCTAATTGTTTAAGTATGATTACATTTTATTTAACCATGGTGTTTTGTGAGTCTTCGTTCACAGTTTCATCGGGCTTAGAAGGTAAAGTTTTTGTAAGCTCATTCCAATGTAAATCTTTGTGAGATAATTTATTTTTCATAATAAATTTTTCACCCGATTTAATATCGGTAAAGTATTTACTCAAATATTTAGTCCAGAAATCACTCTTATTGCTACGAACAACGCGAGGAATAAGAATCGTATCTTTTTTATTTGTAGATAACTTTTTCGAAACCATATCGATAAATGGTTCAATAATACCACTACACCCTTTGTTTTCGTGAATAAACTCAATGAAACGAATATCGTCACGGTCTTCGATTTTACTCAAACCAATGTAACCAATATAATTGAATTCCTTAGGGTTACACTCAATAGGGAAATCTTCATTGGGTTTAAGACCCCAAATTTCCATATCCAGTTTCCCATCACTTGCGATAGTAGAGAAAAGTTCATCCATTTCCACGACCTGTTCAAGATCAGTGGTATTTTTTAACAATTGATAAAAGACAGACATTTTTATATTTTTTATATTTTACATGTTATCTATGTCACTTAGGTCTTCATTAGCTATTAATATTTCCTCTGCGACTATTTGATAAAAGGCCATTTTATACGCTAAGAATCCAAAAAGTGTCGCACCCATGTTAAAATCAAAAGGTAAACTTGAGGAATTCCATACCGATTCTCCTAAAGCAAGAAATGTAGGTACTAATAACCTTTTATTTAAACCCGGTGTTTTTCCAATATTATCGACGTAAGATGAAAGCGAATCTACGTATATACACGATGCTATTGTACCTAAACTTGCAGATATACCATCAACAGGTGTATGAAAAATAAAATGGTACGTCGAGATCGCAGCTCCGTATCTCAGAGTCGTTTTTTTAATTTTAGTCTTTATTTGTTCATATTCTGCTATACCTTCTTTTCTTTTAACTGGACACGATATTCTAAGTGTTTTTTGTGTAGGATTTATTATATTTAACATTAATTACTATACATTACAATTTATTCGTTAAGTATCTAATATGTGATATCGATATTAATATTTTCATCGTTAAAATATTTTCTTTTAAATTCGCGTTCTTTATTGAGAAATTCTTCACATCTGTTAACTGATTCGTATATACGAACTTGAATTTCAGTTAATCTATCTTCGTGTGTAAAATTGTCTTTTTTTCTAGACATTTTTCTCCATTTTTCACCGAAAAGGTTTATGTATTTCAAATTACGCCTTTCGTATTCTAGTTCATTCAACAATGTTCTGTATAAAACTAATGAATACGAATCATATTCTTCACGTTTAAAATCGTCGTAACAAAACTCTTCATATGCCAGTGTTTTCATACGTTGATAAAGTTGGCTCTCCCCATTTTTCTTTCCATTTTCTGGCCAAAGTTTCGAGTCTTTCTTTTGAGAATCGTGTATTTCGTAATTGTTTTTCCGGGGCTCCTGGACACACAAGGTTTTCGTATTCGTATTTTTGAGATTTTTCCCATATAATCCTTTGAACGTCTTCACAGAGTTCATTTGTCGCTTGACAGAAAGCGATTTTGTAGTCGTGAGTGTGTAAGTGCATGTAGTCCATTTCATTTATCTATTATTGTTTTTATTTCTTTATTTATATTTGAAATACTTAGGTCTATAATGAACAAATTCCTTATCATGTTTCAAATATTCTAAAATAACAATCTCACCGGTATCATTTTTTGATACAATCTTGTTCGTAGAAAAATTTGGTGATAACATCATATCAGAGTATATATTTTCTTTATTCATAACATCTGGGTGGAATGATACATGAGATTCTGTTGGTTTTAATGTTTGTGTATTTGAACCCAATAAGCGAGATATACTAGAGTAAAACGAAAACATGCTATTATTTATGTTTATTTTTTTATATACTAATTATAATATGGTTTCACTCCAGGAGTTACCTAAAAAGGTTCAATATATAATTGTGGATTCAAAATTTGTAAATGGTTCCAATAATACGTTCAGTATAGATCTTACACTTGAATCAAATTTACACTTGGAAGATATGACGCAAGTATGTGGTCTAAAACCAGTCGATTTTTACGTGACACAGGTTGGACAGGATAACCCAAACTCTGACACTCACATAAGTAGTGTGGCAAAGTACATTGATATAACATGTGAAGATATACCTAAACGTGCTCAAATACTTGATGAACGTAACGGACAAATTTTAGCACGCGTACCACTCGAAAGACATTTTAATTATGGTTCACATACTATAATAAGGGATAAACAATGGAAAGCATTCCCAAGACAAACAAACTTATTTAACCCGATATCTATACAAAAACTTCATTTTAAGTTATATGAATTTCAAGAAGATACGGATTATGTTACATTACAACCGGATGCAGAATGGTACATGGTTCTCGAAGTTACAACAATAGACGTAAAAGAAAAACCTATAAACAAAGAAGTTCAAATTCTTGAGGCTTTACATAAACTTATCGGGAAGATAGATGATCTTAACGTAAACGTTAAAAAACTTCCAGATAAGGAGGATATTGATAAAATGGAAATAGAAAAAAAGAAAAAATATCCACTTTATTACCTTCTTACAGTAATTCTATTATTTGGAAGCGGATTTTATCTATTAAAACGTAAAAATGTACCTACATCTATGCAGGTACCAATGTCTATGCAACAAAGGTTTTAAATTTATTCAGTTTTTTTAACTGGAGTTTTTTTAGCTGGAGCTTTTTTAGCTGGAGATTTTTTAGCTGGTGAAACAATTTTCTTTGCTACTGAAGTTGGCGCTGGCGCTGGTGTTGCTACTGGCGCTGGTGTTGCTACTGGCGCTGGTTTAGCGACTGGCGCTGGTTTAGCGACTGGTGCTGGTTTAACGACTGGTGCTGGTTTAGCGACTGGTGCTGGTGCTTGTGGTTCGATGAGATCAACGAGTTGTTTAAGTATACCATAAACAGCTTCTGGTCGAACCTTTGGTCTTTGAGATTCAGAGTCGATTTGGCTTCTAATGAAATCCATTGCGTAATATATATAAAAGAAATATTATCTTTATAGTAAATGTTATTCATCGGTCCAACTCTCCTGAGTGGAATTGGACAACATTGTAAAAAATATATGGATATCTTTCCTGAAGTTGGATATACTAAATATATTCAGATACATGAAGATATACCCGAATCCGATAGTGCTTTTATATTTGCACTTCCTGTAAAATATTGGTTGGATAAAATACCCGAAATTAAAAGAAAAATAAAAAATGTTACGTGTATGACCGTCTGCGAAACCGAGACGGTTCATGAAGATTATGGTAAGCTTTTTGATTTATTTGATAAAATTGCCGTACCAAGTGAATATTGCAAAAAAGTATTTAAACGACAGTTCCCGTCTAAACATTTTTATATATTGCATGCACATATACCTGATAAGAGACCTTATACATTTTATCATATAGGTAATGTATACGATCCACGTAAGAATTTTAATAAAATATTAGAATGTTTTATACGATTAAATAAACCTGATGCTCGATTAATTGTTAAAGCAACGTGTAAACACCCGTTTAAAGTCAATATACCAAATGTTACTATTATTAATGATCTTTTACCAGATGAATATATGGAAGATATACACAATAAATCCGATTGTTATATAAGTTTTTCATCATCGGAAGGTGTGGGTATGGGTGCAGTCGAAGCGGCGGTAAGAAATAAACCAGTTATTATAACAGACTATGGAGGTGCGTCAGAATATATAGAAACACCTTATACGATAAACTGCGAACTCCAAAAATTACCTAAAGATGATTTTTTATACAAAGCTGGCATGGAATGGGGCAAACCCAATGTAGACCAGCTAATAAAATTTATGGAGGATGCATATAACAAGAAATTAAGGTATATGGACCATCCGAAAACTCGTATGCTGACTTGTAAAGAAAATGTATTACAAGAATTCGTCGTTAATGTAATTGGTAACAAGAATAATCATACCGGTCAATATAGCCCCGGAAGTGAGTGATCCCCTTTGGGCTATAAGCATGGCGACAATATCATCTATAAATTTAATATTAGTTGGTTTTTTAAAAATTTCTGGTACGATTTGAGAAATGGCGAGGTAAAGAGCCATTCCTATTATAACAGGTCTGAGGGTTTCCTGGTCTAACATTTACTATTACAATATATTTATTTTTTAGAAGAATGTTTTTTACAATATTGTCCACAAGATGCTTTAAAGGTACATCGTTTTCCACTCATTGTTATCGCGGAACATATAATAGTTTTTGTTCTAATGTGAATTATATTTTCCGGGACTATTTCTAAAAATTTTATTTTACTCTTTTCTCTCTTATCGTCATACTTTTTACGAGACTCTCTAAGTTTATGAATACTTCTCGCAAAACGTTCACACTTTTCTTCTTGGTTTTTGTATAAACCTCGGGCAATATCTAAATCTTTTTGTTCATATAACATGTTCATTTTCACGTCGGGTTTGGGTTTGATTCCTAATATATATTATATATTTCGAAACTGAGGTTGTAAAAATACATATAATTATAGAATTACAAATAACATAATACCATAAATATTCATATATACCCAAAAATGTTGTTAACAGCATAGCAAACATAACATATACAGTGTACACAATAATACCGTACAGACTGTTATTTTGAACACTATGTAATGGTAATACACATGCAATACAATTAGATATAGATATCATATTATCATATACGAGTGAATAATATGCACTAACTAAAATAATAAACAAATTTAACCAATGTACAATTTTTGGTTCGAATAATTGATAATCGGGTTGTCGTCGTCGTTGTTGAATTTCGAGTTCGGGGTTAGGTAACACTTCTAATACAGATGGTCTTTCTTCGTCATAATTTATACCTATACAATGAGTTCCATCAGGTTGTCTAATTTCATTATAGTACATAAAAGAATAATTTGTTTTTCTTTTATGTACATTAATTGTAAAGGATTTTGTTTCAATTGTAACGCACCTTTGAATCCTTATATTAAATCGAATAATTATGAGGTTCGTGAACTTATTAGGAAATATAGACGTATTAACCCAATCTGGTTATACAACAACGAAACGTATTATAAGTTTTACGGAAATGTATTGAAACGTGTATGTTTTTCCTGTTTTACAACCCTTAAAAAACCAAGTAAAAGACAATTGCTTTTAAGAGAGATAGGTAAAACTAAAAATATAACAGATAATTCTTTATCGTTAACAACAAAAGATATGTTATTTTGGTATCAAAGTTTGTACAGATATGTTTCCAAAAATTTTAAAAATAGACCAATGATCGTGTATAACTCCATTTAAAAAATTATATATAATAAGTAGTATGTGCGATACCAGTGGTCCAAATACAGGGTCTATAATATCACTGAATGCGATAGGTAAACAGGATACGTATTTGATAGAAAATGATCAGACTAAATCTTTTTTTACAAATAAAAGTAAAAGACATTCTAATTTTACAAAATTTCATAAAAGTACTGTTGTTAATAAACCATCTAATGCTTCGTCAAATTGGCCATTTAATCAAAATGTTAGCGTAACACTTAACCCGAGAAATATGGGTGATCTGTTATCAAATATGTACATTTCGTTTGATTTACCAGCGGTTTCTAATTCTAATTTTAACTTTTCTGACCAAATTGGTAGACATGTTATAAAATCTGTCACTATGCGTGTAGATGAACTCGTTATAGAAAAGTTTCATGCAGATTGGGGTATAATTCATGATGAACTTTATTTAGACGAATCAGAAAAAAGAACTTTAAGATACACTATCAACAGAAATTTAGCACAGGGTACGGCTATATCGAATAAGAGTTTGGCGATACGAAATTCAAAAGTTTTTATTCCAATACCGTTATTCTTTTCAAGAAAATACGAAAATGATGAATATGAAACTAATAAACCAAATAGACCCTATTTTCCGACGTGTGCTATACATAAACAAAAAATACAATTTGATATTGAGTTTTTCCCACAAAATTTCTTTACCGACGATACTTCTACTTTATCGCTGAGTAGTTTTAACATTGTTACAGAGGAAATAACAATTGAAAATGCAGAACGTATGTATTTGAAAAATGAAAAACAAACTTTTATTACAGATATAGTACAGAAACATCCTTCTCTCCTTATAAATTCGGGTGTTACTAATACAAAAATAGAACTTGTACCTAAAATACCGGTTAAATCGATTAACTGGTTTTTTAGAAAAACTTTATTCGAAAACGAATCTATATCAAGGGGACCAGGTTTCACTAATTCAACTGATAATAATAAATACTACTTTCACAATAGGTATAATTTATCTACACAAAGTACTTATTCAATTACTAACGAATTTTATAATCCTCCCATGACAAGTGCTAAAATTTTTGTAAATGGAGAAGATATTCCGGGGTTTCAAGATAGTGATCATAAATATTATAAATATACCATACCATTATTGTCTCGGTTATCAAGGCCTTTAAGAAATATATACACGTTTGCATTCTCGATGAATCCGGTAAATGTAGAACCATCGGGAAGCTTGGATTTTAGTCAGTTACAATCTAACAGAACTGTTTTAGATATTAAAATGGTAAATGGTCTACCCGAAGACTATAATTTACACATTTATTATGTAGGTTACCAAACCTACACGTTTGAGAATGGATATATTAAACGTGCTTATTAAATAACTTATTTTTATTTATTTTTATATATTCGATTATATTATTTTTTATACACCATCTTATAAAATTTAACTGCGCAACTGTTGTATGAATTTCATCAGATGTACCTGGTATTGTGTAACTAATCTTATCTGTTCTACAAAAAGGATCAAATAACTTTTTACTATAACCATCCAAGCTCGATTTATAGGCACAGTGAACACTGAAAATTTTTCCATCGTTAGTTTTGTATGTTAAATTATTTTTTTTAGAATAATTTGTTATGAACCATTCGAGATTTCTCAAAGATATACCACCAGATTTGTTTAGTATCTGTTTTAATACATCTTTATTTTTAGATTCTTTATAAAAACCATCTATAGAAGTTAATAATATATCTGATTTATTCATCTTATATATTTTTATTAATTAAACTTTAAGTTTATTTAAAAACTGTTTTTGTAATAGGTAGTGGTGAAGATTCATCATCGGACGTATTGTTGGATGAACTGTCATTACTAACATTACATGGAACTTTTATCCAATTAGAAATAATAGGCACACTATCTATTTTTAAACTTTTTGCGTGACTTTTACAAAATTTATACGAACCAACCTTCCATTTAGCAGATTTCATGCATATTTTACCACTATTTGATATCCCACAACATAATTTTATACACCCGGAATCCCGAGTATGTGTGTCAATTATATACTCTAAACAAGATGATATATTAATAAGTCCTTTTTTTTCTCGAGATAAACGTTCAATTGTATTACATTTTATAATATCGAGTCTTTCTATAGCTGTATTATGAATAGCATTACTTAGCCTAAATTCAATTCGTGCAGTTTCTCTTATATCTAACATTTTTGGAAATGACACATATTCGTCTTTATAAACATATTCACATTTTTTAATAAGATCGTCAAACGGTATTTTATATTTTTCAGAAATTTTATGATATATATGAATGAGCTCGTATTTTATTAGATTTTTGATATTTTTTTCAAAAACCTCGATCGTTTGTGAAAAAGTTGTGATATCCATATTCTTATAATACATTGTACTTTATTTTTTAAGTTTAAAAATGTCTGATATACGTTGCTGTTTAGGATCGTAATCACACAATTTACTTCGTTTTTCGGGTTTAGAACGTGTTATGAGTTCCCCGAATATTTCTTCCTTAGGGTTGTCAAATAATGGTTCTATAAGATCACATATAGGGTTGATAAATTTATTAAGAAAATAATAAGAGTAATCTATATCCATTTTATTATCGACCGCGTATTTCGGATCTTCAGCCTTCTCGTAAGCTTTTGCTCTAGGATCCCAAGTTTTACATAAAATATAAGGAACTCTATCACCAGATTGTGGTTCAGAACCAGGTTGTCTATCACGCATCTTATTGCGAACCTGTACGTGTGGTAGATTATCAGACTTATACGAATCACCCAATTGTTGAGAAATTATAAGCTTTTCGTTAGGTACGTCACCTTCTAATAACTCGATAGCCCGTTGTAAAGCTAACGCTTTAGGTCTACTCGTATTGTTACTTTCTAATATAACATCGAGTAACTCTTTGGAAACTTCACGCATATAAGGAGTATTATCACGCCGAACAAGTTGAAGGCCTTTCACATCTATACAATCCATATTCATTTTACCATCTTTACCTTGCGTCCATAATTTTGCCGCATACCTTTTCTTTGAATACAAAAAATATGGATAATACACCTTTTCAAGTTCTAGATTGTTTGGTTTCTTAAAAAGTTTCGTACACTCTTCTGCCGCGCGTTCACCAAGTTCCCAACTATATTTAATAGCCTCCTCACCTTTACGTTCACCGACGTCAAATTCAACCATAACAGAATCAGTATCACCGTACCTTACCTTTGCACCCGGGTAATGTTTCTCGACGTAATTCTTTGTATCTTCAATCATCATACGTCCTTTCATTGTTGTCGAAGACGCTATAGGTACACATGGTAAAATACCTTTAGACGCACCGGTAAAACCGTATACAGAATTCATTGAAATCTTATACGCCAATTGTTTACCGTTATACATCTCTTTTAAAGATCCCGTCGAATTAGCCATATCTTTTTTTGCCTGTTTTCTAAACTGTTTAAGTTCTGTTAATATATTTGGTATAAGACTTGGTACATTTTGTACGAATTTATAATTTCCAAATGTTTCGATCTCTAAATCGGGGTATAAATTTTTGTTTTCGTACACAGGGTCCATTATCAAGGTAGAATAACACAAATTGTGTCCCACCATTATAGACGGGTACAAGGCTTCAAAATCAAGGGCGGTTATCGGTGTGTAATACGCACCCTTTTGCGCCTCCAGTACAGTCGCACCTTCGTATCCATCCACGAGACCCTGTCCCCACTCAATAGTAGGAACAATGTACCCCATTTCTCTCGCTTTTTTAGTTAACTGACTAAACACTTTAATCTGTTGTCCTCTCTCGACTAAATAACATAACGGAACCCATGTCGCTTTTGCCATCTCGAGAAGATTTATAAGTGTACATAATTTAGAAAGTAATTTGTGCGGAAGTAAAGTATCTTTTATACAATATTCCGCAACCTCGCGTAGTTTTACCGGATCTCCCTCTCTGAAACGAGCAAACATTTCTTTGATAGGCATATCAATCTTTTGATCACCCAAATATAATTTAGAAACGTTATCGAGTTTATACGAATCGAGTTTATACCCTTTTTTAACCTCGTGAAACATATCAAAAATGAAACGACCTGGTATAGGTAATAATTTAAGTTCATTATCACCAAGTGCACTCGAAGACAGTTTTTTTACTTTCATCTCACACGTGTGACCCTTAAGTTTACTCATTTCATAAAATTTAGACGAACACCTAACCATATTAGCTCGTGTCATTATATAATTCATATCAAAACCGAATATGTTCCAACCAGTTATTATATCTATATCCATTTTTACCATATATTCACTAAACGCTTCTAACATCTTACGTTCAGAATCGTAACTTAGAATAGTACATCCTTCAAGCTCACTATCCGTTTGTTTATAACAAAAACAGGTTTTATTATAAGGAACGTCGGTACCAAAATAACACAGGGAAACTGCAATTTGAAAACAACAATCGCCTAATATTTCAGCATCCGGAAATTTACCAGTCGAACTATTACATTCAATATCAAGGGATGCGACTACAAAAGGCGCAGTTTCAGGTTTATCGATCGGTTTTAATTTTTTCCAATTACTACATGTTATATCAATGTCAGTATTTGCGTAATTTGTATCAGTACAATCACTCCCAGAATCTAACCACCCAGTTGACTGAATACCAGTTATATGCATTAATCTAAGTACCGGATCCAAATTAGACTCATAAAGTTTCAATTTCACCTCTTCACCAGTAAATTTCCATTGTCGGAGTTCTTCGTCGTTTACGATATCAAACACCCATTCATAAATTTTCAAATGTCTTTTCAGCATGTACCCAACCTTACGACGATTCGCGAGTGTATCAAAATTAAGTTTCATAAAATAAAATTTTTTACTATTCTGAAATCCCCAAACATCCATAGAAGATTGTATATCGTAACTCATTTTTAAACCAGGACAAACCTGTCTTATACTATCGTAATATATCTCAGCACGTCTATCGTAACCATCAGTAGGTAATTTAATAAAAAAATAAGGAGCAAAGTGTGTAGTAAGACATATAGATTTTCCACTCTGTGTCTTACCAAATATATGTACTAAATGTTGATCATCTTTGTCTTCGGTTTCCCATGTAAGTACCTGAAAGACGACCATTTTTCTTATTACGTTATCGCTCGATTTTTTTAATATACTATATTAGTAAAATATGTCAGCTGCTTTGATCGATCTAGTATCAGTAGGTGCACAAGATGTGTACATCACAGGCGACCCACAAGTCTCATTTTTTAGACAAAACTATAAACGTCATACCAACTTCGCGATAAAACCAGAACGTCTCGATTATATCGGTTCATTTAAGGAAGGTGCCGAAATCAAAATTCCAATCCAGTCAAAGGGTGATCTTTTAAGCTATGTTTGGCTCGAAGGTACTAGTATTAACACCAAACATATAGACAACCCAGCAACAAGTTTATTTAATTCTCAATCAAACCCAACCGAATTTTCTCTTTGGATAGGTGGTCAAGAAGTGTGTAAATTAGACGCTCTCTATGTTGCGGGTGTTCATAACGTTCTCTATAACGAATCTCAGGCAAAGGCTACCACTGCTATGACCACAAGAGATCAGCAAGCAAATGCTAGTAAAGGAAGTTACGTCATACCATTCTTTTTCAGTGAAGACTGGACAAAATCCTTACCACTCGTCGCGCTTCAATACCACGAAGTTGAAATTAGAATCAAGTGTAGAACTGGTGGAAGTGGTGCTCTCGGTGCGATATCACCAAAAGCGTATGCCTCGTACGTGTATTTGGACACAACCGAGCGTGAATTCTTCGCGAATAGCGAACATGAACTCCTCATAACACAAGTTCAGTACCAACCAATGAACAAAGCTGATACGTCGGTCGATCTTTCATACTTTAACCATCCAGTTAAGGCCGTTCATATCGCCGCATCCACACAAACTGATATTTGGTCATTTACCGAAGGTACCATGTATATAAACGGTACACCACTTTTCGAAGATATGACAAGTGAATATCACTCGAATGTTGTTCCAGGTAGACACTGTTCCGTTCTTTCAGAATCTCTAGACCTTGAACCAGTAGCCACGTGGCCATTCTGTCTTACGATGAATAAATCACAACCAACGGGTTCTTTGAACTTTTCGCGTATAGATTCCGCTAAATTAGCTTTAAAAGGTACCGCAAACGCTAGTTCAGGTGCTGTAGGTGCTGTTCGCGCATACGGTGTCAACTATAACATTCTCAGGATTAAGAATGGTATGGGTGGTGTCGCATTCGGTAACTAATAATTAATTATAACGCCCCCGTAGACCCAAAACCTCTATTAGCACGCATAGTTTTTTGTAACTCGTTTACTTCCTGTATAAGAGGTGTCGAACACTTCTCTAAAATCAACTGAGCAATTCTTTCCCCTTGTTTAATTTCGAACGGAACTGATCCGAGATTAAATAAGCAGACTTTAAGTTCACCCGTATAATCAGGGTCAATCACACCCGCACCAACATGAATTCCGTATTTTACAGTTAAACCCGATCTCGGTGCTATGCGTCCATAACACCCCAATGGAATAGTCGCACACACACCCGTACTCACAATGTCTCTAGAATTTGGTTGAATGACCAAATCGTTTAAACTGTATAAATCGTATCCAACTGATCCCGGAGACGCGCGTGTCGGTAAAGTTGCATCTAGTGTTAGTCGTTTAATTTGAAGTGTTTCTGGCATTCTATTTTATCTATATACTCAAACTTTCTTTAATTTATTTAATTTTACTAGAGCAATCAATAAAATTATGAAAAGTATAACCATTTGAACAAAAAACATATCACCAGTTGTTATATTATACCCAATAATAGGAATACGAATAATACCATAGTCTTTAGTGTGACATATCGTTTTTTCACCTCTGTTATAAACATATTTTGATAAATCTTCTAACATTTTAGGACAGTACCTTTTATACCTATTCGTACTTATTTCTCCACCCATTATGTTATCTTCATCCGTCCAAAATGAATTTTTATAATCAATCTTTTTATCTAAATTTTTAATACCATTCGTCTCCATATCAATGTGTGTTGAATGCTTATGGTTTATTATTTTCCGTGCACCTTCGCGTGTAATAAAATATGCAGCAGTTGATCCCGAATACTTTGTATTGACATCTTTTGTTTTAGGACAAATACCATCACAGTGTAAACTTAAATAATCCCAATCTATATTTTCAAGTTTCTTTTCCAAGTGAACAACGTTAGCGAATAAAGGAAATGCATCATCTTCCATTATTAAAGCAACGTCGTATGGATCATTTTCTAAAAAGTGTTTAAGCGCCTGTATATGACTATACGTACACCCAATAGCAGATCTAGATGCAAAACTATCCACCGTAAATATGAAACTAAAATGTTTTTTTATTTCACTTTTGTCAATGTTTTCAAATTTATATCCACTTATACGCGTAGGATAAATACCAACCTCGTTAAGTTTATTTTCCTGAACTTCGTACCGTTTCTTTTGTGAATCTAGATTTATTACGTACGTATTAAAAGTCATATATGTTAGTATATCATGAGAATATATTTAAAAGTATAAGTTCAATACTAATTAATAATGAGTTTGAAAATCATAATGGGGAACATGTTTTCGGGTAAAACGTCTGAACTCGTTCGACGTTTAAAAAGGTATGAGGTTATAGGAAAAGGTATACTCGTCATAAACTCAAGTAAAGATACACGGTGTTTAGAACATGTTCTACGAACGCATGATAACATGAAATTTGATTGTGTAAAAACAAATAATCTCGATGAACTGAATTACGATAAAGTAGACGTTATAGCCATAGACGAAGCACAATTTTTTGTAGGTCTAAGACAATTTGTAAAAAAAGCACTCGTACATGGTAAAACAGTTTTATTAACAGGTCTCGACGGTGATTATAAACAGGAAAAAATAGGTGAAATTTTAGATTGTGTACCACTCGCTGATAAAGTTTTCAAATTAACTGCTATGTGCATGGAATGTATGGATGGAACACACGGTCCTTTTACGAAACGTATAGTTAATAGCGATAAGATTGAACTCGTAGGTGGTAAAGAAATGTACATGGCCGTTTGTCGAAATCACCTTTAAAATCTATTTATATCTAATATTAAAACCACGCGTTTTCCCTTATCAGTCTTATTCACGCTATGATATCGTGAATGATCAAATAAAATATATTCACTAGGCTCGTGTTTGTGAATGTCAATATCTGTAGTGATATTACTTGTTCCTTCTATTGTTAAATGGTACCGTAACTGTAAATTACTCTCGGCGCGATGTGCCGGTATTGACATTGGTCCTTCCATAACCGCGATTATAGCATGTTCGATACATGGTACAGTTTTTAAGAACGTGTTTAATTCAGGAAAATCCTGTATTTTGTAGTAATAATAATTTTCATTATATTCAAACCATGGATCAAGGTCGTGAAAATAGTATTTTTGTATATACTTGTGTATTGTATCATATTCGTTTTTTATATCAATAAAATGATTTTGTACTGTACATAGACTCTTAAACTCATAAACAGAATAATGTGGTTTATAAAAAAATAGATCGACGAGTGAATTACGTATACCAACAAGGGGACGTAAAGGAGTTTGAAAATATAGTCTATCTATAGGGGTTTTGATATAATCGTTTAATATCAATAGTATTGGTATCATAAAAATCCACATTTTTTTGTGTGTGTATAATAAATGCCAGGATATCCTAAACTCGAAAAATACGCACCAGAACAGACAGAAAGTGTTGATACGTTAGAAAAACGTTTTGTTGGTTTAACCGATACACAAATATTTCTGTTCAGTATGCCAAGTGTGATAACTTTAACATTAGCATTGCTCGTATTGCTCGATAAACGTGCTAGACAAAACCCACTTGTGTACGTATCCCTATTCTTATCGGGTGTACACTTATACCACCACTACACACTCACAAGATTACAAAATAAGATAAAGCAATAAATAATAAATAATATATAATTAAAAATGTTTATGATTGAAGAACCTTACGGATTATCCGAATTTCAGTGTTGGTTAATATCACTCGTCCTCGGAATTGTTTTAATAAAAAGAAAACGTCGCGGTGAAAATTATATTTGTGAATTATAAATGAACGCGTTACAGGCAAAAGCACCTTTCATGAGTGCTGTATTTGCAAACCTTATTTTCCAGGGTCTCGTCACGTACCAATCCGCAAAAACAGTCATAGATAGTCCATCGTATAGTGATTACATGGCAAGAAATACACTGTTTAATTTACTCCTTTTATTAGGTTTATTTTTAGTACTTATATTTGCTAAATTAAGTTTACCGTTTAAGTTTGGTCTATTCACCATGATATCAATTCTCATGGGTGCTTACCTTTCACCACAAGCTAACATAAAAGAGGCACTTTTAGAAGTTGTTACTATATTCATAGGTATGTTTATACTAGGTCTTCTTAGTGTACAGTTTGGATTCGATCTAAGACCACTCGGTATACTTTTATTCTTTGGTCTCTTAGCGCTCATACTCGCGCGTCTCTTTAGCCCCGGTGAAAAGAAATACGCAAAGATAGGGTCGTTACTGTTTGCCTTATTCGTCGTTTTTGATACGAATAATATCTTAAAAAAGAATTATGGAGGTGATTTCATAGATGCATCGCTCGATTATTTCTTAGACATACTCAATTTACTCCAATATAGAATGGACAATTAACATATTTTTCTGCTAGAATTTTCCTTTAGTATAAAAATTAATAAATAATTTTATAAATGTATAATAAATGACCCGAGTTCGTTTAAAAAAGAGTCCAAGGTTTGATAAAAAGTTCAGAGTAACTTTTGAGAACGGTAAGATTGTTGATTTTGGCGCGAGAGGATATTCGGATTATACGATACACAAAAATCCTATACGAATGCGTTCTTATGTAACGAGACATGGTGGGTACGTTCCACATATGGTACAAAAACAAAATGACCCTAAACTCGTTCATGTAAATATGCTCGATGTTACTAAAAGTGATAAAGAAAACTGGAGTAAAACAGGTTTTTATACCGCTGGGTTTTGGTCGAGATGGCTTCTTTGGAGCCAACCCGATATGGTAAGTGCAAAAAAAATAATATCTAAGAAATTTGGTTTAGTTTTTCTTTAATACCACGTTTTTTAAGATTTGCTTTTAAAGCGGTCATTAAATTCGAACTAGGGTCTCGTTTTATAACTCGGGTTGGAACTGGAGGTGGTGGTGGTGGAACTGGTAAACGTCGAACTGGTGTTACCGTTTTATTCTTTGGTTTTGGTACTCCGCCCATATTTTTAAATAGGGATCTACACGTACGTAAAAGTTTTTTTGTCTGTCGAACCTGTATTTCCAAAGCCGGCGCCTGTCGTCTTTGAATTTTCATATCGAGCTCTTTTTCAGTTAAGGGTACACGTTTACCCTTAATCTTTTTTGTTACACGTATACCAAGTCGCTTTGCTTCAGCTTTTAATGAATCGATCTTCATTTATATTAACCAATAAAATTATATTGACGTACTATAAAGATGGATCGTTTACAGAAAATTTTATTTTTATGTTTTTTATGTATAATAGTATCTATGATAAAACACTATAAATGTGAATGTCTCGTATTACAAAATATAACAATTGGGGGTAAACCTATAGAAAAATGCTCAAAAGCGTGTAAAACTAAGGGAATGGTTATGGATGGAATTTCATGTATGATTTCTTTATCATGTTGTTTTATAATTTTATTTTCTAAATATTAGTATTTAAAAAAAATTATCCGTTCTATACATTCTAGCCTGGAATGCACCCGTTTGTCCTAATACCGAAACGGATTCATTACCATAGAATTCTTGACACCCGATATCTTCCATACAATCACGCGCATTATGTGTTATAGGAAGTGGGTATTTCTGATCACCCGGTGTGACTGTATAATAATGGTACCTGTCGCGTCTCCCACGAACCTCTTTACCGTATAAAGGTAAAGTTTCTTCATCCGTTCCTGTAAGTATTCCCATTTGTTGAACGTGTCCGGGTTTGTATTGTTTGATCGGTGGATCTCTATATTCCGTCTCAACTGGAACACGTATTGGTACTTGGACGGGTACTTGAACTTTTATAGGAACTTGTTCTCGTTTCTTAATAATTATGGGATTGTAAAATTGGTACACAATAGTTGCCGTGAGTAAAATTACAGTAGCAAATAAGATTTTTGTTTTATTCTTATTAGTAATCTTCATTTATATCTACGTATATTTTTTATTTGATTTAAACAATGGAGAAAAGTCGATTCGTTTTAATCTAAACTGTACAAGTAACCATAAAAAAAATAAAAGACTTTTTAGTAAATTATTCGCAGATGTATCGTCCATTTTGTATATAGGTCCGACAACGCGTCCAAAAAAAGTTTCTTCTTTTTTATTCCCTGTAACAGCCATTTCCATTTGTGTCAAAGCACATGAATCATCGTTCACAGACCAGTGAAAAAATATAAAAGGTACCAAAAGTGAATAAAATTCTAAGTTTTGTTTATTTTTCATAAATGGAACTACTAACATTGTTATGAACAAAAGTAAATGGATAAAAAATATAATGTTCATATCTATTAGTATGAGTGAAGAAAAGAAACTGCCTAAAATATGGCATCCACAACAAGAAAAAATACTTAAGGCTTGGGGTGAAGCCGCTGCTTGTTATAGATACATGCATTATCAGGCGTACTGTTCTTATAAAAACCTAAGTATGAAATTTACAATACCATTGATTATTGTAAGTACTATTACAGGTACTGCTAACTTTGCACAAGAAACTTTTCCGCCCACAGTACAACCGTTTGTACCATCGGCCATTGGTGGACTTAATCTTATTACGGCAATCGCAACGACTATAATGCAATTTCTTAAAATTAATGAATTGATGGAAGGTCACCGCGTTGCTTCTGTACAATACGGTAAAGTTTCGAGAACAATTCGTCTTGAACTCACATTACCACTTTCGGAAAGAACGCAAAATGGTACAAATATGATAGAAAACATGCGTGCTGAGTATGATCGTTTAATAGAACAATCACCAAATGTACCCAAAAAAATGATAGACTCGTTTGAACGCGAGTTTCCAGATGATAACGCATTCTTCAAACCAGAGATTATGCATATACAACCTATAATACCATTCAAGGCTATAGCTGAAAATACAATTATTACTAAATTGAAAGATGCTGTAGGGGGTGCTGCAAAAAGAGAACTTAAAAAAGAACTCGAAGATATACGTGGTAATATTCAAACGGCTAAGAAAACAATAAAATCTGATATAGAAGGTAAGCAACAACGTATAAATGAAATTTCTGAACTAAAAGATAAAGGTATCGTTAGTTTGAAAGGCGATCTCATGAAAGAAATACGTCGAAGAACTGAACTTATGGAAGTTGTGACTGAAATACCCAAAGACGAAACTGATATTACAGAATCTTCGATAGACGATTCGAGAGATAAACAATCATAATAAACATGGTTAAGTTAAAGAAACCAATACAAAATATATAAGGAATAATTTTCTTTTTAAAGGGGTTTATTATACGATCTTGAAGAACGTTATTATCTAAAATAATATCCAAGGCCTGATTAGCGAGATCATCTCCTTCATCCGACGACATGGATTCCTTTGTTATAATAAAAAAAGAAAAAAAGAAAAATGTAGTAACGCTCCATGAACATGAAATTAAAAAACTTAAACAATATTTAAACGAAGGCAAAAACGTTTTTTTATGTGGAAAATCCGGGTATGGTAAAACTTTTATATTAAAAGAAGTTTTAGATGAATCAAATAGTATAGAAATATGGGATGAGACTCTGAGAAAAAAAGATATATTTATGGATACGATAAAAAAATCAAATATGTATAGTTATATAGAAGATTACGAAAGTGATATACACGTTTACAAATCTATTATCGAGACCGTATGTAACGGTGATAAACTAACAAATAAACCTATAGTTATAACATCAAAAAATGTTTATTTTATCGACAATTTCGTTACAATTATTATACCTAAAAAAAGTGAAGAAGAAATAATGTCCCTTAAACCATCTCACCCTAATTGTAAACAAGCCGCTACAATGTGCCAAGGAAATATAACTAATTTTTTTTATTATTTAGATTTTCCATGCGAAAAAGATATTTTTAAAACACCGAAAGATATTATCAATGATGTTTTATCTAGTGATGAAACTATAAATATAACAGATTCTTTACATGAACATGGTCACATTTGGTCGGCTATTCAAGAAAATTATATAGATGTAATAGACGATAACGCCGACAAAATAACACAAGCATTATCAGATGCAGATTTTTACGACGTAAATATGTATAAAGGTAATTGGGAAACCATGCCTTTTTTTGCATTAAGCGCGATAAAAATACCTAAAATATATTTTACTAAAAAGTTATATCCGGAAAATATACACCCGGGGAAGTTTTGGACAAAGTTTGGTAATCAAAAAATGAGACAACAGAAAATTAGAAATATACAAGTACAGTCTTCTTCTAATTTTAAACACCAAGAGTTTATGTTATTTAGAATGTATGCACAGATGGGAGACGTTTCTAAATTTAAAGAGTATAATTTAACACCCCAAGATTTTGATGTAATGAATCATTTAGCGATACAAAATAAACTTAAACAACGTGAAGTTACAAAAATAAAAAAGTTGATTAAAGAAGAAATATCAAAATGAAAGTAAAAGAATGTCTACAGCCAATAACACGGATGATGATGATTTTAAAATCACACGTGTTATCGGTAATGAAATATTATACTACGGTGAAATCACGAACGAGGATATTCTCGAATTTGTAGAAGAGTTTAAGAAACTCGAAATCAAACTTCTTAAACAAAAGGCGGAACTTATGGGGTACGAACCCGTTATTCGGATACATATATGTAGCGGAGGTGGTGATTTGTTCGCGGGTCTGAGTGCAATGAACATTCTCGAAAAATCGCGCGTTAAGGTCGTGACGATCGCACAAGGTGAGTGCTGCTCGGCAGCAACGTTCCTTCTCTTGGGTGGACACGAACGTCTTATCGGTAAAAATGCACACGTTCTCATCCATCAAATATCCACGGGTGGATTTTGGGGTAAATACGAGGAAGTTAAGGATGAAATGAAAATGTGTGATAAACTCATGGATATGGTTAAGAAAACGTATACAGAAAAAACCAATATTCCTGATAAACAACTTAAGAAACTTATGAAACGTGACGTTTACCTAGACCCTAACGAGTGTATCAAATACGACGTCGTTCGCGGTCTTGACTAATATCGACGTGGCGTTTATAAAGACCAATTATGGTCGCGATTATTAGAAACAAACAAATAGTATTTGCGTTTAGCGGTATAACTGTATTTTCCGGAGGTTTGAGTCGTTCCATTCTGCTATAGTCGACGACGGGTATTTTATCCGCCATACTCTACTATACCTGAATAAAAATTCCAATCACAAAAAACACAGTTAGAGATTTTTTTATAGTATTATTTAAATGAAAAGAGTTGCTATTGATATCGACGAAGTTCTCGTCTCGTTCGTTAAACCTATGGCAAAGTTCCGTGGATACAAAATGCCGACCACCCAAAAGTACCCGTACGTCTATAAAGATATGTT